>ERZ772999.546-NODE-546-length-23444-cov-5.056480_pt1 | contig 23444 bp, 15 predicted proteins | sample MGYA00511467_ERZ772999 | MGnify/ENA primary metagenome ERZ772999 (study PRJEB29015, sample SAMEA2738064) | human oral metagenome | biome: human oral; feature: human-associated habitat; material: saliva | place: China | collected 2218 ... | reverse complement strand
CGGCAGGGGAAATTTCGCCGATGCGGGCTTCTTCCTCGCTGTCCGTCGCACGCCTCTCGCCGACGCGGGGCACGGCCTCGGCCTCGGCGGCGGCAAGGGTTTGCTGTGCAATGACCTGCGCCGCTTCGGCGGGTGAGATGAAGCGGGCGGGGCACACCGACGGGGAGGCGGCCGTTGCAGGGGTGGGCACGCTTGCGGGAACATCGGCCGCGGTCGTTGCGGAGGTGGGGGCAGCGGCGGGGGCGTCGGCAAAGAGGTGGAGCACCATGCCTTTGAGGTCGGAGAGGCGCGACTGTTGCAAGGGCGTAGGAGCGGGCAGGGAGAGCGAACCCACGTGGGGGGTGCCCGTGCCGACGGGCGAAGCGGACGCACGCGGGGACAGGCCGCCCGTGCCGACGGGATACGTGCCTGTGCTTGGGGACGAAGCGGAGCCTGCGACGGGCTTCGCTGCGGTGGTGCACGCGGCGGGAACGACAATGGCGGACGGGCCACTCACGCCGACGGACACGGGGCTCGCGGCGGGGCGATGGTTGAGGAGGTGACGGGCCACGCGGAGGGGGTGGTCCAACCAATAGCGCGCCGTGGTCTGCCACGAAACCACGGGCCGACCGTTGTGGCGGCGCCAATGGCGTTCGGTGTAGTAGGCCACGAACCATTCGGCGTCGAACTCGGGGTGGCGCAGCACTTCGGCGAAGCGGCGCACCTCGTTGGCCGTGGGGGGCACGAACGGCTCGCCCGCTCCCTCCTCGTCATGGCCTGCTTCGTCGCTTTTCTCGCTCGTGGTCAAGGTGTTAGGCTGAGAATTAGATAGGCTCGTTTCCGTCTTCTCCGTGTCGGCCTGCGGATTAGGCATGCTCGTGTCGGCCTTTGCCGTGTCGGTCTGCGGGTGGGCAGGTGCTTCGCTCGCAGTCAAGGTGTTAGGCTGAGAATTAGGCAGGCTTGTTTCCGTCTTCTCCGCGCTCGTCTGCCCGGTCGGCACGTCGGCCTGCGCATTAGGCACGCTCGTGTCGGCCTTTTCCGTGTCGGTCTGCGGGTGGGCAGATTCTTCGCTCGCAGTCAAGGTATTAAACTGAGAATTAGGCACGCTCGTTTCCTCTTTCTCCGCGCTCTTCTGCCCGTTCGCCGTGTCGGGACTCGGGTGCGGGTCGAGTGTTTGCGCGGGTGCGCCGAGGACGGTGGGGGAAGCGGCGCACGGGGGAGCATCGGCACGGGCCGCGGCGGAGGAGACGAAACGGGGATTGCCCACGACCGACTCCTCGTCGCCCTCGGCAGACGCAGCGCCCTCCTCCCGCTCACCGACGACGGCCGCGGCGGGGTGGCTCGCGCGGGTCCCTTTTCCACTTTGGGGAAAGGGGACTATAGGGGTATGGGGGTTTTTATTCTGTTCTTTTCTTTTCTCTTCTGTTCTGGGGGAGCGCACATCGGCAAAAGCGCCCGTGGCGTTCGCTTCCTCGGCGAAGGGGTGTTCGCCCTCGGCGGGCGTGCCCTCGGCGTCGGCAGATTCGTGTTTCGCTTCCGCGGGTTCGTCCTCGGCAGCGATCGAAGTGGGGACAAAATTGCCCGTGGCGTTCGCCTCCTCGGCGGAGGGGTGTTCGGCGTCGGCGGGTGTGATTGCATTTGGGCTCGACGTAGGTACCTCCTCGGCGGGTTCGGCGTCCCCTTCGGCGGGTGCTTCCTCCTCGGCGGGGGGCAGGGCGTTGTCTTCCGCCAGGCGGCGCACGGCACGGCGGTAGGTTTCGCCCGATGAGCGCACCCGCCGCTGCCGCACCGTGCGCACCGGGCCGACGCCCGCCGCCGCGCCATCGTCCGACAGCATGCCCCGCACCGTGGTGAGCACCGACGAGGTGAAAGTGCCCGAAGAGCGGTCGATGTCGAAGAGACCGAAATCCTCCACCACGCGCCGCACCGCGGCGGCGTCCTCGTGGAGGTCGAAGGCCAGCATGTCGTAGTCGAGCGGCGCACGGCAGTCGCGACAGTCGCGCAGGTGCGAGAGCAGCATGACGTAGATGCCGATGCCCGAAGCGCCCATACGGCAGCGCAAACGGCCGCCGTTGCCGACGCGGAAGGCGCTCGAATCGAGCGAGAAATAGGGGGAGAAGAGGGGCATAAGGGTAGGTATGTTTTTCTTAATGTTTAAGGAATGTAGTGAACAACGCCTCGGCGGCGGCGAACACGACCGGCGAACCCTGCCGAGCTACGGACTGCGGGGGAATCGCTGCTGCAAATGTAGGCATCTTTGTCGAGACAAGCAAGCGAAAACGCCGTTTTGTTCCGAATCTGCGGACGGGTGGGGGCGAATTGCTTTCTCTCGCGCCCGTGTGAGGCGATGCGGCTGTTGCCAACGTGCTCTCGCTGCTCCCGCTGCTCCCGCCCCGTACACCGACGAGCGGAGGGGAGGGTGAAAACTCGCAACTTTTCGATGCTTTTTGGCCGTTTGGGGATGAATTTGGGACTTTCCGAGATTTGTTCCCCAGTTGTGACAACGACTTCCGCGATTTTTTTTGCTTCTTCCCGACCCTCGGAAGCGCCTGATTTCGAATGATGAAACACTTTTTATGATGACTCGGAGGGTCTCAGGGTGTCACAATCGCGTTTTTCGATTGTATTGGTAGGTGTGTCGGCACTGCTCCGCCGACCCCTCGTTTCGCGGCTTCGACCTGCGGATGGAGAACGCTCGCCTTGGGTGGTTTTCACCGCTCGGGGCGACCTTCCGTTTCGGAGATTGCCGCTCGGCGGGTTGACCTTCGGGCTCCCGTTTCCGCTTTTCGGCACGCACCGCTTCGGGGTTGCTGCTCGGCGGGTTGGCCTTCGGGTTCACGACTTCCGCTTTTCGGCACGCACCGCTTCGGAGTTGCCCTCTGCGGGTTGGCCTTCGGGCTCACGGCTTCCGCTTTTCGGCACGCACCGCTTCGGGGTTGCCCTCGGCGAGTTGGTTCTTCTGCCTTCCGCTTCGGGGTTGCCGCTCGGTGGGTTGGTGCTTCCGCTCGGCGGGTTGGCCTTCGGACTCACGGCTTCCGCTTTTCGGCCTGCGCCGATCCGCACCGCCGTGCCGCCGAAGCGAGGACCGACGGAGCGCACCGACACGACACTTGTTTCACTTCAAAACACTTATCCCAACATGTTAACCTACCACATCGTTCGCCGCAAGCACTTCAAAACCGGCAAACTCCTCTACTATCCCCAACTCGTCACCCCCGTGGCCGACGACCACATGCACATCATCGAGCGCATCGAGAAGAAGTGCACCCTGGCCTCGGCCGACGTGAAAGCGGTGGTCGACGCCCTCGAGGTCGAAATCATCGACAGTCTGCGCCAGGGACGCAGCGTGCGACTTGGCGACCTGGGCTCCTTCCGTCCCACCCTCCGCTGCTCGGCGGGCGTAGACTTGGCCGAACTGGCGGGCGCGGGGCAGATCAAGCGCGTGCACGTGGTGTTCCACCCCTCGTCGCGCATTCGCCGCGCCCTCTCTGTGAAGGACCACGCCGTGAGCTTCGTGCAGCGCGACAAAAAGAAGCACGGCGCCAACGCGCAACAGGGCGGTTCGCCTACGGGTGGCGGTACGCCGGGAGCACCCGCGCCTTCGACGGGCTCCTCGTCCGCGGGTTCGGCTGTGACGCCTCCGGGCACGCCTGTGCCTGCGCCTCCCTCGACGGGAACGCCCGCGGGTACGCCTGTGCCTGCCGCACCTTCGCCCACGACGTCGACTACCACGGGCACGCCCGCGCCTTCGACGGGCACACCGGCCGCAGGGGGAGCTTGACGCTCGCCCACGGCGCGACGCCGTGCCGCCGCCCGCTGAGGCGCACTGCCTTTCGTCTCGCTCCGCATCCCGCGGAGCGGGACTCGGCGGGGCATTGCTTATCGAATAGCCTGCGCTGTGCGCGTGCCGCTGCCTCGGTTGCAGTCGGGGTGGGGCATTGCTTATATAATAGCCTGCGCTGTGCGCATGCCGCTGCCTCGGTTGGCAGTCGGGGTGGGGCACGATGTCATGAGATGCTGCGCCCGAAGGGCTCGTTGGCCCCGATGGCGAAAGTGATTTCTCGACATAAGGCGATAAACCGATGTAGAAGAATGAAATAAGTCGGTTTTATTGCATGCAGAGATAATGCAAAATGCGTTCATTCGCCTTATTTAGATCGAAATAGACTGCATCAACTCTCGTATTTACTCCAATCACTACTCAATAAAACACACGATTACAAATGGATATACCTATTTATCGGCTGATTGATTTAGCCCGTCTGCTTTTTTTCCGTGCGCTGTTGCTCGAAGCGGAGCGCCGGCGCGATGTTTCACCCTCAACTTCTGCTCATGACACACTACAAACTGCAAGAACACACCGCCGTCGCGCTGCTCGCCGCGGGCGTGGTGTTCGCCCTACTGGGACTCCTCTTTCCGCCCGTGGGGTCGATTCACGACAGCGTGCTGTGGATCTTCGCCCAATGCCTGATCTATGCGGGCAGCGTGCTCGGCGTGGCCGGTTATTTGCGTTCGACGCAAACGGCGAACTGATCGAGGCACCCACGCCTGCGGGAGATGCGCCCTCCTCTTGTGGGGCGGTGCCTTGCGCTGAGCGGCCCGTGCCCTCGGCTGCGTGGGATGTGCACGCGGCGGTGCGCGATGTGTTGGCGCCTGCGGAGGATGTGCCCTCCCTCGAACGGGCTGCTCGTTCCTCTCGTCGGGCGGTGCCTTCGGCTAAGCGGTCTGCGCCCTCATTGGAGGAGATCGTGTCCTCGGATCTCCTCGATTCGCCCTTCCCCGAACAGACGGTGCGCTCCGCTAAGCGGTCGGTGCGCTCGAAGACGGGGGCGTTGCACACGCAGACGGCTGCCGGGGTTGGCGCGGGCGAGGCTCGCTATGCTGCGCTGGCGGAACGCAGTGCGCAGACGGCCGACTGCCTGATGCGCCGCGTGCGCCGACACCGCGCAACGGGGAGATAGCTCTGCCGGCGAGGTGGGACGACGCTCAGCGGGTCGCCCCGCCTCGTGTGGCTTCGGCCGTTGGTCTTCCGTTCCTTCGGGTTGGGCGGCGTCGGTTGCGGCGGTTGGGGTTTCGTGCTCCTGCCGTGCGTTGGGGCGCTGCCGCCGAGCGCCGAACCCCGCGGGTGCAGGCCTTGCCCGATCCCGACGGACGGCGTTCGGAACGCTTGTTTTTCATTCACTTCATCTCATTTTTTCCTGATGTCTACACTGATTCTTTTGCGCCGCACCGCCCACCTGCCCGGGGGCACGGAGGGGGTGCTGTTTTTTCCCGCCGAGAGCGGACAATCGCCGATGGCCACGCTCGAACCGCCCGCTTCGGGGGCGCATCCGGCCATTCCCGCGGGCGAATATCCGCTCCGGCTCGACGTGGTTTCGCCACGCTTTGCCCGCTCGCCCCGCCGATGGTCGGCGGCCTGGGGGGCGCGACTGCCGCGCCTGATGCAGGTGCCGGGACGCGAGGGGATTTTGATCCACCCCGGCAACCGACCCGCCGATTCCTCGGGTTGCGTGCTTGTAGGCCGCGCCGCCGGCGTCCTCCGACTTGCCGACAGTGTCGACACCTTCCACCGCTTGATGCAGGTGCTCCACCGTCTGCCGCCTCCGCTGCGGATCCGGGTGGAGGACTGAGGCTTTCCCGTGCCCCCGGCCCGCCGACTCTTCGGGTTGCGGCGTCTCTCACGGGGCTTCCTCCGGTCGCCTTGGGTAGGCCGCGCGGTGTCTCCCCTCCGCCTGGGGGAGAGCGTGGCGACGTTCCACCGCTTGATGCAGGTGCTCCACCGTCTGCCGCCTCCGCTGCGCCTTCGGGTGGAGGACTGAGGACTTTCCCGCCTCGGCGAGGGGGCGATACCTCTATAAAAAGATGTGTGACCGCAATGTGAATCGGGTGAGGAGCCTGAAAAAGTGATGGAAAAACGAGGCTCAAATGTCGAAAAAGCTGTTTTTCGGACGGACAAAGGGAATAAAAGGCTGATTTTTTGCCCGTTCGCCGAAAAAGTCGTACCTTTGCGCCCGTATAGAGTCCGACGAGGCCCAAGAAGTCGCGTCGCCCCGTGCGTGCCGCGCCGTTTCGAAAGGAAGGGAGCGGGCGAAGGAGCGAAGCGCGCCCCCCGGAAAAAACCGTTTTATCCAAATCAATCACACATCTCATGTACGCAATCGTAGAGATCAACGGTCATCAGTTTAAGGTCGAGCAAGGCCGCAAGCTTTTCGTAGACCGCGTCCGCAATGCCGAAAGCGGACAAACTGTTGAATTCGACAAAGTGCTCCTCATCGACGCCGACGGCGCGGTGAAAGTGGGCGCCCCCACCGTCGAAGGCGCGAAAGTAGTCGCTGAAGTCACCACTCCCCTCGTTAAGGGCGACAAGGTGCTCGTCTTCCACAAGAAGCGCCGCAAAGGACATCGTAAACTCAACGGCTATCGCCACCAGTTTACCGAAGTCACCATCAAAGAAGTTATCGCATAACCACTTAACACACACAACACAATGGCACACAAAAAAGGTGTAGGTAGTTCGAAGAACGGCCGTGAATCGGCATCACAACGTCTGGGTGTTAAGATCTGGGGCGGACAGGCTTGCGTAGCCGGCAACATTATCGTTCGCCAACGCGGCACCGCTCACTACCCCGGCAAGAACGTGGGTATGGGTTCCGATCACACCCTCTATGCGCTGGCCGACGGCACCGTCGTGTTCAAGCGCGGAGCACGCGACCGCAGCGTCGTGAGCGTAGAGCCCAAGGCTGAGGCCTAAGCCCCACGCCGACACGCCAACGCCCCGCAACGGCGGCGAACAGCGCGCGGCTCACCAACCCAAATGACCGACCGCAACGACGGTCGACCGAGACATTCGGCATCGCACATGCACTGTGCGGTGCCGTTTTTTTGTGCCCGAAGCGGAACGGAAGGGGAGGCAGCGTGTCGCTGTGCGGGGAATGGGTTGTGAGGTCGGCGGGGAATGCATCGCGCAGCCTGCGGGCGTGCGTCGGGGCTGCGTGGGGGAGCGGAAGTGCTCGGGAAGGGCGTGTCGCTGTGCGGGGCGAGCGAAGGTCTTCGGCGGGGAATGGGTTGTGAGGTCGGCGGGTTTAACGCACATTCGCCGCAGCAGCACGCGCGCACGCGTATTATTATATATACGTCCGCCCTGTCTACGCCGTGAAATCGCAGCCATGGGGTCGAAAGACGCCCCTGCGAGCACCCATCGCCCGCGAAGACTTCCGTACCCGCCCCGTCCGCGTTTGCACTTTCGTGCCCGCGTTCACACTTCCCCCGCATGGCCTTCGGTGCCGCCCACGAAGAATTCTGCCTTCCGCCGAATGACTTTCGCACCCGCCCCGTCCGCGTTTGCACTTCCGTGTCCGCGTTCACACTTCCCCGCATAGTCTTCCGCGGCCCCTGCAGAACAATCGGCCTCCCGCAGCAGCAGTTATCCACAATGGGTTATCCACGGAAAAGTTATCCACATCGTTGCTCGCCGCCCTGTGCAAAACGTTCTCGTCCTCGCGCCTGCGCACGCGTATATATAATATATCGTTCGCCCGTCGGCCGCTCCCGGGGAGTGTCCGCGCCGCTCCGGAAAAGAGTCCGCGCCGTTGTGGCACCGTGTCCTGCGTCGCCGTGCGCAGGGTGGGGGAGGGCGAAGGCAAAGGCGGACGCCCCCTCGCGCAGTGCCGAACCATGCCGCTTGTGTGCCGAATCACTGTGCGCAAAGGCGGAAGTGCACAAGGTAAACCCCGCCCCTGCCCGTGCGCTCTCCCCGCGGCAGCTTGTCTACGGCCGCGCCCCCGCCCGCTGATGGGCGAAGCGCCGTGCGTTCTCCCCGCGGCAACTTGTCTACCGCCGCGCCCCCCCGCCCGCTGATGGGCGAAGCGCCGAGCGCAAAGGCGGAAGTGCACCAGGCCAACCCCGCCCTTACCCGTGCGCTCTCCCCGCCCCTGTCTGTCTACCGCCCCGCCTCCGCCGCCTAAATGGGGGCCCCACCTCCGCAGGCGGGAGGGAAAACGACCGAATGGCGCACCGCCGCACCACAACGCCCACACACCGAACGCCGAGAGGAAACGATACTTGCACAATTCGCGTACCAAGACGCAAAGGCGCACAAAGCGTTGTGCACAATTTGTGATTTTCGTCTTCACGCCCTGCAAGCTTTTGCACAACTTTTCCACAGTCTTGCACAGATCGCCCCGCAACGCGCCGAAAAGAGCACAAATCGCCGCCCGAAGGCCTGATTTTCCGTGTTTTACCGCCCGCTTTCCACCCCTTTCCCCCGAAAGCCATCGTGCAAAACACCCCCGCACCGCCCCCGTTCTTCCCCCGAAAAACGCCCCGCTTCGCGCCTACGCGAAACCGCGCTCGCACCCTCGCGTCCGCGGGACGCGACAACACGCCAAGACCTGCGCATTCTTCACGTTTTCAGCGAGATACGAACGAGGCGGCGGCACACGAAATGCCAATTTTTGCCCCGCCGAAGGCCGAAAATGGGGGCGTTTTCGGTCTCAAATGTTAAAAAACGGCCCTCAAACGAAGAAAAGCACGTTTTCATTTGGACGATTAGTAATTTAACCAATACCTTTGCACCATAATTTATCGGAGTCGACAGACCAAGCTCCGAAAAAACGCCCCGATCGAGCCCCTCGATCACCGACCGGAAGGGAAGCGGCGAGCACCACAGCGGTGCACCGCGACAACCCCACGGGACACGGGGACGCACACGATGAAACAATGAGCTGAAACGCCGAGACGAAAACCAGCACGCTCCGTCGCTCCACAATACATCCTGTGACCTCCGCAAGGAGAGAAGCCTGCAACTGACAACAGCTTGAGCAAACGAGATGCGAATCCGAACGCACTAGAGATGCCCAACCCGGCCACGGCGCCGCCGCCGACACAGCGGCAAGCGACGCCCGGCACGAACGAACGAGAGACCGCGGATTTATCGCGCAGATGATCCTGCACAACGCCCACGCCTCCCCCTCGCCACGTGCCGCACCGACTGCCCCGCGCAGCACTTCCCTCACAGCAACTTCCACCCCGCCCGGGTTCAGACACGGCCCCCGAGGCCACGGCAAGCACACGCCGCCTGCCCACACATTCCCTCACACGCCACCCGTTCACATCCCCGCCCGAGCACAGCAGGCCCTCCGGCCGCGGCAGGCACCCCGCCGCAGCGCCGACCGCCTACCGCAACAAGGCCCGCCCCTCCGCACCCCGCGAGGCAACGGCCGCCCGGCGCCGGGCGAAAAGACCCCGCACCGGCACACCCCCAACGCAAGCATCACCACATCCCACCCCGCCCACACAGGCAAGCATACAACAACCATTAGATATGAAGAAATTCTTCTTGCTACTCACCCTCATGGCAGCCGCCTTCATCGGGACAAGCGCACAGCAAGTCGTGATCAAGAACAATCTGCTCTACGACGCGACCACCACGCCCAACCTCAGCCTCGAGTTCGGCCTGAACAAGAAGCAGACCTTTGACGTGCAGGTGGGATTCAATCCCTTCGACCTCGACAAAGCCGCCAACAAAAAGTTCAAGCACATTGCCATCCAGCCCGAATGGCGCTACTGGACGTGCGAACGCTTCAACGGCCTCTTCTTCGGCATCCACGCCCACGCCGGCCGCTTCAACGTTTCGAACATGAAATTCCCCGGCGGCATCTTCCACACCCTCGACAAGCACCGCTACGAAGGCTGGTTCGTCGGCGCCGGTGTCGGAGTTGGCTACCAACTCGTGCTCAACCGCCGCTGGAGCCTCGAAGCCGAAGTGGGAGCAGGCTATGCCTATCTGGACTACGACAAATATCGCTGCAACACCTGCGGCAATCTCGAAGCCAGCAAAACCAAAGACTATTTCGGACTCACCAAGGCCGGCCTCTCCGTCGTCTACGTCATCCGCTAAACCCCACACACGTTAAGCCCCTAAGCCACATGATTTTCAAATCTCTCTCAGTCATCGCATTGCTCTCCGCCGCGCTGGCGCTCCCGGCCCACGCCGCAGGAGACGTTCGGGGAAACGTCGGGTTCACCCCCGCCAAGGTCAAAGCCGGACGCGACAGCATCCGCATCGCCTTCGACGTTATTCTCGACCGCATCGACCTCGGCTCCAACGCACAACTCAACCTTCGCCCCCGACTCGTCTCGCAAGACGGCACGCAGGTCTATGAGTTTGCCCCCATCTCCGTGGCCGGCCGCACACGCCACATCATGTGGCAACGCGGCGATCGCACCACGCCCCAACCCCTCCGCGCTCGCGGCGAACGCATGGTCGTGCCCGTCAGCATCACCGCACCCGCCTTCGAGTGGACCCGCAGCGCCAAACTCAACGTCGAGGAGCAAATCACCGGCTGCGCCTCCTGCGAACTCGAACGCCACGAGTTCACCGTGGCCGAACGCCTCTCTCGCGAACCCTATCGCCCCACCTTCGCCGTCGCCTACCTCACCCCCGAGGCCGAAGCCGTCAAGGTGCGCTCCGAGAAGTTCGTCGCCCGCTTCAATTTCCGCGTCAATCGCACCGAACTCCTCCGCAATCTGGGCAACAACGCCGTTGAATTCGCCCGCGTCGACAGCGTGGCCAACGCCATCCTCGGCAATAAAGACGTGACCGTGCGCACCGTCAATATCGACGGTTACGCCTCGCCCGAAGGACAGGAAGCCAACAACATCCGCCTCGCCGACGGTCGTGCCAAATCGTTCGTCAAGTATCTCGAACAAACCTACGGCCTCTCCACCCGCCTCTTCCACGTCGAAGGACACGGCGAAGACTGGGCCGGACTCCGCCAGTGGCTCACCGCCAACAACAACCAGTGGAGCGCACAACTCCTCGAAATCATCGACGGACAGGCACGCAATAATAACGCGCGTAAGGATGGCATGCGCAAACTCGACGGTGGCAACGCCTATCGTTTCCTCCTCGACAACGTCTTCCCGCAGCTCCGCCGCACCGAATACCAATTCACCTATGCGGTGCGCAGCTTCAACGCTGCCGAAGCCATCGAGCGCTACAGAACCAATCCGCGCCTCCTCAGCCTGGCCGAACTCTACCAGGTGGGCAACAGCTTCCCCGAGGGCAGCGTCGAGCGTCGCAGCGTGTTCGACACCGCTGAGCGCCTATTCCCCGATGCGCCCGTGAGCCGATTCAACGCCATCGCCGGCAATTTGGCCGCAGGTAACAACGGAAACTACGCCGATTTCCTCGCAAAGTTCCCCACTTCGGCCGAACAACTCAACAACCTCGGCGTGCACTACGCCCTGGCCGGCAACTACAAGCAAGCCGCCGAGTGCTTCCGCCGCGCCGGCAACCTGCCCCAGGCCATCAAGAATCTCCAAGAATTGAGCAAGGTGGAGCGTTAAGACACCGCCGGCCTCACTGCCTCGCGCACCACAGGCCCAAGGTTGTCCGTACACTTCCCCAATCAGATAATCCATTTTATAATCAACAATTTATTCGTTATGAAGAAACATCTTCTCCTCGCAGCAATGCTCCTCACGGCTACGGCCTCTGTAGGAACGTTCACTGCCTGCTCGAATGACGATCCGGCACCCAACGTGCAGCCTAACAATCCTGAAGGCACGACGATGATGTCGATCCAATTCCAGCTTCAAATGCCCAAGCAGAAGCGTGCGGCAGATGACAAGCAGAACCTTTCTAACCCTGAGTTCAACTACGCCGGTAAGTGGATCGGTAACGACCTCATCAAGGGTGTAGACGTCTACATCTTCAAGGCCGACCCCGCTGCCCCCGGTGGTTACTCGCTCGAAACCAGCGACAACCTCGACGCTACGAAGATCGACTTCCAGCAGCCCGCGGTCGGTAACAACGACGTGGCTTACATTCGTCCGAAGAAGGGCTTCAAGGTAAATCCGGGTCAGAAGAAGGTATTCGTTGTGGTTAACCCCAACGCCGAAACCCAAGCTCTTCTCACGGGTGCTACCGACCTCACTGCCTTCGAAGCGAAGTACAACGGCGTGATGACCCTCCAGAAGGCTGGTGCTGCAGCTCCCACGGTCTACACCGATGCTACTGCCGCTACGGCCGCCGCGGACTTCACCACCAACGGTGATCCCTTCACCGTAGCCGATCACCTCGCCAAGGTAGAAGGCACCGCTGCCAACCAGAAGGACGTGATCGTCATGACCGGTCTCGCAGGTGAAATCAACGTTCAGGACAACGTGAACGAGGCACAGACCTTGAACACTGCTACTCCTGTGAACCGCGCTAAGGTAACCGTACAGCGTGCAGTTGCTCGTGTGCTCGTAACGTCCGACGCTACCAGCTACGACGTCAAGGGCGACGACCCCACGACTCCCGCTGTTGAATCGGAAGCTGACGGCAACGCAGTTGTCCTCGCTACGATCGACAACCTCACCTACGTAGTAGCTCAGGGTGAAAGCTCGCTCTACTTCAACCAGCAGGACAGCGACAACCCCACGAACTACCAGTACAAGACGCCCAACAGCACCTACATCCCCACCGGCACGGCCGATGATCCCGCTTCGGACTACGATGCAACGGTTTATCAGAAGTACGACTACACGGGTCTGTGGCGCAAGCACGACAACAAGCTCGGTGGTTACGACGTTCCCACGAACGCCGCTTACGACGCTTCGCTGAACAACGTTGTGGGTCAGGTGCAGAACCAAGACGGTCTCCACGGTGAATTCTTCCTCCCCAACACGCACGCTTACCATGACACCGATCGTGGACAGAGCGGCTACCGCAAGGGTAACACCGCCTACGTTCTCATCCGTGGTAAGATCAATCCTAAGTTCGTCTACACCGGTGCAAACCAGGTTGACAACAACTGGACTGCAACGCACGCCGATGACGATCTCTTCCTCGGTGACGATGGCAAGTTCTACGCTAGCGCAGCGCTCGCTAACGATCCCACCACCAACGGCAACGCCACTGCTCCTGCCATGAAGGTGAAGAAGTTCGTCAAGGGTAAGGTGCTCTACTTCGTATGGGTGAACCCCGACCACACCAGTGGTAAGGAATGGATCAACTCGCCCGCGATCCGTAACAACATCTACCACATCCAGATCTCCGGTATCGCCAACTACGTGTACAACTGGAACCCGCTCATCCCGAACCCCAACGAACCCGTAGATCCCACGAAGCCGGTGAGCCCCGAGAATCCCCGTCGTCCGGACAACCCCAACAACCCGGATCCTCAACCCGGTGTGCCCGATCCTAACAACCCCGGCAAGAACATCCCCGATCCCAAGGAACCCCCGACGGACATCACGCCTAAGGATCCCCTCTCGTTGAAGGAAGCTTGGATGTCGGTTGACGTGACGATCCTCCCCTGGCAGGTTCACACCGCTAAGGTGATCCTCGGTAACTAAACCGCTGTCGAAACGCATCTGCACAGTGCGGCCTTGAGCTCACTGTGACGAACATACCGCGGCGAGGGAGAAATCCCTCTCCCTCGCCGCAATTTTTTTCTACTCTCTCTCCCTATTTTCTCACATCACGATGCATTTACCTAACAAGCTTACCGGAGTGTTTTTCACCTTAGGATTGGGATTCCTCCTCTCCGGCTGTGAATCCATGTTCCACGATGATCTCGACAACTGCCCCCAGGCTGTGTATGTGAAACTCTACAACACGACTTGTAAGGCAGATTCCATCGGACTCAACACCCAGTCCAACGTTCACCTCCTGGCTTTCGACGAAGACAACAAGCTCGCCGCCAGCGCCGAACTCAAGGACATCGACCTCGGCAACAAGCAAAAAGGCTTCACCGAGATCAAACTCCCCATCAAAACCTCGACGCCCGACCAAGATCGCGTTTACAACATCTACGCCTGGACGGGACTCAACAGCAAATTCACCGTAAGCGATGCCCAAATCGGCAAGAGCAAAGACGAAGTCTTCGCCACACTCCGCACGGATGCCGACGCCTCTTACGTGAAACTCGACAACGACCGCGTGTTCTTCGGAAAGTCCGAACACTCCGTCGTGCTCAACAACCCTGCAAAATACGGATCGCAGGATAAGCATATCGCCGTGGCGGTCGGCGAAAAAACCTACCGCATCAATGTTTCCGTGGTGCTCGACAAAAGCATCCGCGAGCGCACTGCGAACGTGCCCAGCACCCGCGAGTTTGGCGTCGTCATCTCGTCGGCCAACGCCACCTACAACTACGACGGCGCGCACAACGTCAACTCCAGCTCGGCGCCCTACAGAACCAACGGCCCCGTGCAGTACGGAGACACCGCGCTCACCGCTAAATATACGCTCCTCGACCTCCAATCCGGACTCAAGAGTCAGGTGAAAATCACCTACCAGAAGAACGGGCAGACCCGAGACGTGACCATGCCCCCCGAGATCAAAAACGACCTCATCGGTGCCATCTTGACCTACGCCAGCAACGAGGACAACAAGTTCAGCTTCAACCTCAATTGCGAACACGACATCGACCTCAAATTCCTCATCAAAGACAAGTGTAGGGATTGTGGAGACTACATGTGTGCGGGCGTGTTTATCAACGACTGGCTGGTACATACCTTCAAAAAGAAACTCGGAGAATAATTGAATCAGCACGAGCGCGAAAGCAAGTCCTGTCTCCTTCCCACTCCCCTCGGGACAACACAAAACCCACTTTCCGCTCGACGAATCTATAACGCGTACGCTCCCGGGGCGGGCCTCCCGCTCGCCCCGCCGCGTCCCACTTTCCCACCGCGCCGCGGCACTCAGCACGACGCATCACCCATATGACTATGCTCCCTTTACACGACATCTTACACCGCACCGGACTCGCCTTCGGACTTGCCGCCCTGCTCGGCTTGACCGCGGGGTGCCATGAGTACATCGGCCCGGAAGAGCTCCCCAAGCCCGGGGAAGTGTATATGTCGGCTGCCGTAAGTATCAGAGGCGTGGCCGGCACCATCAACACCAGTGCCGACTTTGAGGACCGCGTCAAGACGGTGCGACTCATCATTTGCGACACCAACAGCGGAGCCGTCCTCTACAATCAGGTGCACCCCGTCGGGGATTTCACCGGTCAGCCCGAAGGCACCACCACCGTGTGGAGCAAACCTTTCAGACTCACCGAAGGACAGCGCGACTTCTTCTTCATTGCCAACGAACACGACTGGAACCTCGACGTGCCCCTGGCCTCAGTGGTGAACCGCAGCCAACTCTTTGCGCTCCCCGCGCTCACCCACATCGCCTTCCCCGCCGGCTACCGACCCTCGGAAGCCAAGCCCATGCTCATGACCCGCGTCTATCGCAATGTCACCATCCAGGCTTTGCGCAACGGTAAGGGCTCCTCGCAAACCGACCCCCAGCACTTCGTGGCCGACGGAGACGAACAGGTGGAACTCATCCGCACCCTCGCCAAAGTCAAGCTCACCCTCAAAGGAGTGGTCAATGTCGACGAAGTGGCCGGCACACCCACGCCCACGGACATCAAGTTCAAGCGCGTGGTGCCCTTCAAGGGCATGACCCTCGTCAATGTCCCGAAGTATTTCTCCCTCTTCGTCAACCCCTACTTCGACGGAGCCGGCTATCCCTCCACGGGACAGTTCTCCACCGACTTTTACACCGCGACCGAACTCGCAGAGACCAACGGATTCTCCAAGGCCCAGATGCTCGCCAACTCCGAGGCCCACTACCTCGCCCCCAGTGTGCAGCCCGGCCAGCCCACCACGCTCTACGATTACGTCACCTCCTACTACGTGCCTGAGTATCTGCGCCGCGTAGACAGCAACGATCCCGCCCGCCCCGGCTTTGTGCCCGGATCCACCTCCTTCTATCTCACCGACGGCGGCAACAACGACTACTACAAGTTCTCGATTTGGCAAAGCGCCTTCACCGAAGGACAGCAAGAAGTGGACAACGGTGTCTACTACACCCTGCCCAACGCGGCGAACTACTCCAAGTTCTCCACCGTGCGCAACAACGTGTACAACATCGAAGCGGAAGAAGGTTTCCAACTCACGCTCAATTACAATATTGAGGACTGGTGCACGGGCCGCATCGGCCGCGTCTATGCCGGCTATCGCTTCAACGTAGTGGTCGAAGAGCCCACCTTCCCGGGCGGCGAAAGCACAGTGCGCATCGTCACCGCCGAGAAAAACCTCGTGCAACTCGGCCTCGTCGAACTCGTTCCCCTCGTGCCCAACGCCAAGTTCACCGTGGGCGGCGCACAGCAAAACACGCTTCGCTTTGGCAACGCCGCGGGACAGAGCGGATTCCAGGAGCAGGTCGAAGGCACACTCCGCCTCCCCGCCGAGCCCACCGCCGGAACGCCTATCTTCCAAATCAAGTATAACAACAAGATCGTCCACACCGTCAAAAGCGAATAACGATGAAACTTCTCCATACGCTCACCTTCGCACTCCTGGCCGTCGCAGCGACCCTCTTCGGAGCCTGCAACAAAGGCTACGAACCCGACGGACCCACCGGCGGTGAAGGCAAGATCAAACTCCAATTTGGCGCATCCGACCTCGTGCAACACGACACCCGCGGCATCGCCACGCCCGCCGAAAACACCGTCAACACCGTCGACGTGGTCTTCTTCCGCGGACAAAACAAAGAAGCCATCACGCCCAACAGCGGCGGCGCGGCCGTCGGCTCCTTCCACTTCGAAGCCACCACCGTGGGCGACTGGGTGAACAACGATCCCACCACGCAAACGGTCTACATCCCCGCCAAGGCTTCGGACGTGAACGGCACCACCGCCGTGACGCTCATCAACCTTCCGGCCTCCGTGCGCGCTCGCCTCGCCGTGGGCGCCACCGACGAGATCACCACCGTCGACGAACTCACCAAAGCCGTGTCGCAAACCCTTGCCACCGTCGAAGATCTCACCACGCCCCTGCTCATGACAGGGCAAACCAACGTGACCTTCGCCAATCCCGCCACACAAGACAACAAGATCGACGTCAACGTCAAGCGTGCCGTTTCGCGATTGGATGTGGTGCTCTACTATGATTGGGACAAACTCATCCCCAATCAGCAGCGCGGCCTCTACACGTTCTTGCAATTCCCCTCGAAAACCTTCGTCGGCGCCAACGCCGACATCACCGGCCGTGTCGACGGTGCGAAGACCCAAGTGGCCGACCTCACCGCACAGCCCGCGCCGCTCACCGCCACCGACCCCGTGCCCACATCGGAGCTCCCCTCGGTCTACATCAACGAGTACGACATCTCGGCCAAGACCGCTGCCACCGATCCCGCCCCCTACGTGCTGCTTGAGCTCCCCGCCATTCTCGGCGACGGCAACCCGCTCAACGGCATCTTCCCCCCGCCCGCCGGAGGTGACTTCAGCACCACACCTGTCAAGAGCTACTACAAAGTCATCCTCCCCCGCAAAATCGAACGCAACTGCCGCTATGTCCTCCACGCCCACGTGGTAGGCCCCGGCTCGCCCACCGCCGATCAGGCCGTGGTGCTGCAGTTCACCCTCACCGTGCGCCCCTGGATCGAAACCAACGTCCCCGGCTTCGACGGCACCACGCACGAGAACATCTAAGCCTCCCACCGCCACTCACAAAGGGCGAACGTCTGACGCACGTTCAGCCGTTCGCCCTTACTCATATCAACCCTCATCACAGCAGCTTACTCCGAAATGACCAAGAATATCCTCCTCCTGCTGGCCACCGCCGCGGCTCTCTCCTTCACCGCCTGCTCCGGCGACGAGGAAACCCGCTATCCCGAGGCCAAGTCTGAAAAGGTCGCCTGGAAAGTCGACGTGCGCTCACAAACCGGTGAGTCTGTCAACACCGACGCCGCCGACAAGGAAGACCAAGTCGACAACGTGATCCTCGCCGGCTCCACGTATGTGGCCTCACTCACCGGGCAATCCTACTCCGCAGCTGCGGGCGGCACGAACACCGCTGTCTTCAGTGTCGAGAGTTTCCTCGGCAAAAAAGACTTCTTCTTCGCGGCCAACCTCAACACGGCTGACGCTGAGCGCATGGGCATTTCGGGCACGGAACGCGACTTCAACGCGCTGGAGTTCAACACCAAGGACTATCTCCGCGGACAGTTTGGCAACGACGCCAAAAAGCCCATCCCCATGAGCGCCGCCCTCCGCGATGTCGAGTCGCCCACCAACCCCGTGAGCGGACTCACCGCACTCACCAAGAGCGAGGTGCGACTCGAGCGCTGCTTCGCCCGCATCGACATCACCCCCCAGGCTGAAATCGGTAGCGCCTACGGACTGGCCTACATCACACCCTACGATTTCAAGATCACCGGCATCCGCATTGTCAATGTCCCCGCCAAGTTCTCGGTGGGAGGCCCCATCGCCAACTACGATCTCAAGCACGCCGCCAACGCCACCGACTACGATTATCTGGCCTACGACCTGCCCGTCGGCACACCCACCGAAGATTTCACCGGACTGGTGCGCACCTATCCCACCATTTCGATCTACGTGCCCGAAAATTTCGTGTCGCATCCCGTCTTCGGGTCGGCTGATTTCAACGGCATGACCTACCTCGAAATCTCCTACACCTCGCAGTGGGGCACCGAGGGTCCCCGATCCGAATACCCCGACCCCCAGAGCGGCAAGTGCTACTACCGCATCGGCGAGGCCAAACAGGGCACACAATACTACGGACAAATCCGCCGCAACACTGTTTACAAGTGTTCTTTCAAGCTCGGCGAGAAGTTCGACGATTCCAACCCCACCATGCGCCGACTCAACGGACGCGTTCTCAACTAAAACCACCCATCTGCAATGAACAAGCATTCCTTATCCGTTCGCAGTCTCGCGGCTGCATTCAGCGCTAAGCGAAGCCTTCCCGCACTCCTTGCCGCAGGCTTGCTGATGGGATCCTTCGCCCAGCGCGCACAGGCCCAGACGCCGGCCACTCCCGCCACCCCCACGCCCACACTGGCCGAAGAAACCACCCACAACCTCCAAGACCGTATCACCCTCATCAAGGCCACGGCCGCAGGTACCGTCACCTTCACCCTCGCCCCCGAGGACCCCACGAAAGTGACCCGCGAACACTGGCCCATCGTCTTCATCGACTACGAAAACGACGGACAGAACATCCGACAGATGTACAATCTGACGGAAGACCGCACCTTCACCGTCAATGTCTCCGCCACGCAGGGCGGTGTCATCAAGATCACCGGCGAAGAGGGCATGTGGAAACTCGTTTCGGCCTCGCAGCAGATCAAAGATGTCGAATTAACCAAGGTGCCCTCCATCCGCTACATTGATCTCCACGACAATGTGCTCGGAACGGCCAACGCACAGGCGAAATACACCTTCGACAACGTACTCACCAACGTCGAAACGCTCAACCTCGCCACCAATCAACTCAAAGATATCGACTTCGGCCGCACCGACGAGACGATCCGCGAACTCAATGTCTCGGAAAACCTCCTGTCGAACTTCTCTTCAACCAGCTTCACCAAGCTCCAGAAGGCCGATCTCTCCAAAAACCTCCTCACCGACATCGGCTATTCGGCGAACGACCGCCGCTTCGGCGCCGATCAGGCGTTCAAGGAGGCCACCTGGACGGTGTATAAGGGTGGCGATGCCGCAGCCTTCAACCAGGCCCTGGGCGGCAACAATGCCAACATCTACGCCTCGCGCGCCAAAGCCACCGATGCTGAGCTCAACCTCACCGTCAATAAGCTCAACATCCTCACGCTGCCCACCAAGCCCGAGAACGTGAGCGACGAGCACTACTACTTCACGCTCCAGGAGCGCTACGTAGTGCCCCAATCCCCCCGCGGCGACGACACCTGGCGCCCGCTCGAAACCATGACCCTCAGTTCGCAGAGCTATGCCAGGGGATTGGCCAGCTCCTTCAAGACCACCAAGTACGAACTCTGGCGCGAAATCAACCCCGGCACCGACGAATACATCCGCGTGCCCGACAATGAATTCTCCGTCGATCAGCACGGCGATCTCACCTTCCGCCGCGCCTACGGTCCCGGCACCCGCCTCTTCGTGGCCATGACCAACGAAGGCTTCAACACCGGCGGCGGACGTCCCCTCGAATCCTTCGAACGCGGCACCGGCACCATCACCACCGACGGTTTCGACCAGGTGCTCAAACAGCCCGAAGGTACCCCCTCCGCCGACCGATCCACCTACTTCGCCACCGTTTCCACCACCGGCGCCAACGACATCGGTGACGGCGACACCCGCGCCCTCCCCAAACGCTTCTTCCGTACCAACACCTTCACCCTCGACGGTAGCAAAAACAACTACTGGTACGGCTATGTCAGCACCGACTGGGCCAACAAAGAAAACTGGACAGGCCGCTTCGTGCCCAACACTCTCGCGGCCAACTATGCCGACAACGAGCAGTCGGATGTGGTCTTCGCCTCGGTCAACGACAATACCCCCGATCCCGTTACCGGCGTCGCCGCAGAAAAGTATGGCGAATCCGCCATCCGCGACCTCTATGCCGACCAAGATCGCGTGGTGCGCAACTACATCAACGCCACCGAAACCGGACGTGCCATGGTCGCCACCCCCGGCAACCAGATTCTCCTCAAAGAGAAAGCCCTCCTCTGGGATCTTACGCCCAGCACTGCCCCCGCCACCGAGCCCTTTGCCTCGCGCGGCGTAGCCGACTACACCGTCGTGCAGGCCGAAGACGGCAAACCCAACGGTACCTTCCTCTTGGCCAAACCCGCCGACAACGCCAACTTCAAGGCCAACGTCGAGATGTTTGCCAAGTCCTTCGACGGCAACCGCAACAAGGCCTACGCCACCTGGCAATACTTCGGATCGCCCGTCAAGAGCGCCGATCGCAACCAGCTCCCCCTCGAGACCACCTGGGTGCGCAAGTACGATCGCACGCTCAACGTCCCCAACTCCGACGAGAAGTGGACCGACGTCGACAACGGCACCCTCGCTCAGGGACAGGCCTACGAAATCTCGCAGCCTAAGCCCGCCACCTATCGATTCATCGGCGAGCTCAACACCGCAGACTTCACCTTCCCCGTCGACGGCATGGCCTCCGCCACCAACTATCAGGACATGAACATCCTGGCCAACCCCTACACCGGCGCCATGAGCATCGACAAACTCGACTTCTCCGGCGCAACGGCGGCCGACAAGGTGGTCTACCTCTTCAACACCGGCTCGCGCAAGGACTGGATTGCCAACAGCGGTCCCACCACCAACGGCACCACGCAGGGACAATACACCAAGGCCATCCCCGCCAACCTCGCAGGTCACGTGGCCGGCATGCCCAACCAGATCCCCTCGCTCTCCAGCTTCATGGTCAAGAGCACCGCAGCCGGCAACCTCAAGTATCGCTATGCCGACCTCGTCACCGCCACCGAGGAGAACCGCGCACCCCAGCGCCACTTCCACTCCCTGGCTGTCGATGTCGAAAGCGCCAAGACGGCCGACCGCCTCTGGCTCGTTCAAGCCGAAGGCACCACCGATCGCTACGACAACGGTTGGGACGGTGAGAAGATCTTCGCACCCGGCGAAGCTGCCCTCTACGCTATGCAAGATCGCAGCTACCAGGTGACCACCACCGACGCCATCGGCGAAACCAAAGTCGGCTTCGTGCCCGGCGACGGCGAGCAGAACTACAAGCTCACCTTCCACCTGGACGGCGGCGACGGCACGCAGCAATACACTCTCCTCGACAAGCGCACCGGACTCACCCGCGCCATCCACGACGGCGACACCTACGAGTTCACCGCAACCAAGGGCGATGCTGCACACCGCTTCACCATCCTCGGCAACGGCGCGAAGGCCACCGTAGACCAGCGCGGATTCCAAATCACGGCCGATCTGCGTCGCAACTTCACCGTCAAGAACTTCACCGACGAGCCCGCCGAAGCCCTCGTCTTCGACGCCGCCGGTAAGATCCAAGCCCGTTTCACTGTCGAACCCGGCAGCGAAAACACCGGCACCGTCGTCATGCCCGGCGCTTATGTGGTGCGCGTGTCCAACAAGGTCACCACACTCACCCAGCGCTTCGTCATGCCCTAAGGACTCCCCCTTGCTCAAAGTGCGCCCCTCCCTCGTGGAGTGGGCTCCATATCCCCACCGCTCGCACCGTGCCCCGCATGTGCGAGCGGTTTTTTTGTGTCCCTGCGCCCGCTCCCCCCGCTTTCCTGCGCCTAGCTCCGGCCGTCGGCACGCTTCCCGCGTTGACAAGTCGGCCCCCGCCGAGCCCGAAGGCAAAGCCCCACCGCTCGCACAGCTTCACCGCCTGTGCGAGCGGTTTTTTTGTGCCCCGGCGCGCCCTCGCCCCCGCACCCGACACAAAAACGCCCCAACCTTATCCCGTCTCGGCGAAAAAACGTAACTTTGTCCACACATTCATTCTAACTCCCCCATCATCACCATGGCACAAATCACCAAACAAGAAGCACTCGACTACCACGAACAAGGGCGCCCCGGCAAGATTGCCGTCGTTCCCACCAAGCCCCACGCCACCGCCCACGACCTCTCCCTCGCCTACAGCCCCGGTGTGGCCGAACCCTGCCTCGAGATCCAGAAACAGCCCCACGACGCCTATCGCTACACCAACAAGGGCAACCTCGTGGCCGTCATCTCCAACGGCACCGCCGTGCTCGGCCTCGGCAACATCGGCGCACTGGCCGGAAAGCCCGTCATGGAAGGCAAAAGCCTCCTGTTCAAAATCTACGGTGGCGTAGACTCCTTCGACATCGAGGTCGACGAGCACGACCCCGAGCGCTTCATCCAAGTGGTCAAGGCCATCGCCCCCACGTTCGGCGGCATCAACCTCGAAGACATCAAGGCCCCCGAATGCTTCGAGATTGAAACCCGCCTCAAAGCCGAGCTCGACATCCCCGTCATGCACGACGACCAGCACGGCACCGCCATCATCTCCTGCGCCGGCCTGCTCAATGCACTCCAAGTCGTGGGCAAGCGCATCGAAGACGTCCGCATGGTCGTCAACGGAGCCGGAGCCGCCGCCATCTCCTGCGCCCGCCTCTACCTCTCCTTCGGCCTGCGCCGCGAAAACCTCGTCATGCTCGACTCCCGCGGCGTCATCTCCACCGCCCGCACCGACATCAACGAGCAGAAGCGCGAGTTTGCCACCACCCGCACCGACGTCCACACCCTCCAAGAGGCCATGCGCGGCGCCGATGTCTTCGTCGGGCTCTCCAAAGGCAACATTGTCGACGCCGAAATGGTCCGCTCCATGGCCGAGCGCCCCATCATCTTCGCCCTCGCCAACCCCGTGCCCGAAATCACCTACGAGGAGGCCAAAGCCGCCCGCCCCGATGTGCTCATGAGCACCGGCCGCACCGACTATCCCAACCAGATCAACAACGTCATCGGCTTCCCCTACATCTTCCGCGGTGCCCTCGATGTCGCCGCCACCGCCATCAACGAGCCCATGAAACAGGCCGCCGTGCGCGCCATTGCCGCGCTCGCCCAGCAGCCCGTGCCCGAATATGTGGCCCAGGCCTACGGCTTGAAGGAGCTCACCTTCGGCGCCGACTACTTCATCCCCAAGCCCGTCGACAAGCGTCTCATCGTCGAAGT
>ERZ772999.539-NODE-539-length-23538-cov-18.758804_pt1 | contig 23538 bp, 12 predicted proteins | sample MGYA00511467_ERZ772999 | MGnify/ENA primary metagenome ERZ772999 (study PRJEB29015, sample SAMEA2738064) | human oral metagenome | biome: human oral; feature: human-associated habitat; material: saliva | place: China | collected 2218 ... | reverse complement strand
GATGGCGACGTCGACGTCCACGTAGACGCCGTCCTCGGGGACGCCATCGGGCAGGACCTGCTCATCAGCCTCGGGCTCGGGCTCCTCGGGGGGCGGGAGCAGCTCGGCCGCGCCGGCGGGGGCCTCCTCGTCCTCGTCCTCGTCCTGGGCGGTCTGCTGGGACAGGGGGATCGCGGCGGTGTGGGAGGCGGCCGAGGCCACGGACTCCCAGGCGATGGCGGTGGGGGCGGGAGTCTGCTGGGGCTGCTGAGCCTCGGGCTGGCCCAGCTCCTGCGGCGCCGACTCGGCGGGGGCCGAGGGCTCGCCGAGCACCGGGGGCACGGAAGGCTCAGAGGAGTCAGAGGGCTCAGAGGGCGCTCCGGCCGCGGCGGCCTCGGAGGCCGAGGCGTCAGGGGTACCAGAGGTGCCCGGGGTATCGGCGTCATCGGGGGTCGGCGAGGCGGCGGAGCGGGGGGTGGCCGGCTCCACCAGCGAGGGGGCCGAGGCGCCCGACGCAGCCGGCGCGGCCGAGCTCACCGCACCGAAGATCGGGGAGTCCAGGGCGTCGGGGCTCTGCGGGGAGGTCGGCTCCGGGCTCTTGGGGCGGGGCTGGACCACGCCGTAGCCGGCCGGCGCCGGGGTCTGGACGACGCCGTAGATCGGTGCGGCCGGAACCGCCGGAGTGGAGGCCGACTCAGTGGCGGCCGGCATGCCGGACGAAGCCGTGGGTGGCGTGGCAGCGGAGGGGGTGGCCGAGCCGACGGAGGGACTGGCGGCCGAGGGCCCACTCGGGGCACCGCCGGTGGTGACGACGACGCCGTAGCCGTCGGGGCCGACCTTGATCCTGGGGCCGGTCTCCTCGCCCCGGTCGCCGATGCCGGGGGCGTCGTCGGGGCTGGGCATCGGGGCGTAGCCGCCGGCGGGAGCCGAGTATCGCAGCGGAAGGCTCTCCAGGCGGGCACGGAAGGAGGATGACGAGCTCACCAGGACATGGCCTTTCCCCAGAAGAAGGAGTACTCGGGTGCGGCCCACCGCTTGCGGTAGAGCAGCAGCCCCAGCGCGCACAGCAGCAGGTCGACGCCGGCCAGCGGCAGGTAGGCGGCGGCGTCGGCCACCTTGAGCAGCAGAGCCGCGGCGATCGCCACGTGGATGCCGGACAGGAGCAGGGCGGTGGTCGAGTCGCCGATGTGGTCGATCTCGTAGCTCAGGAGCGTCAGCACCGTGAACAGGGTCGAGGCGAGGCACACCTCGAGGACCAGCGGGACCTGCTCGGTGGACATGAGCGCCATGGAGCACACGACGACGATGACGCCGGCGACCCCCACGATGCAGGCGCGGATGAGGCTGGCGTCCAGCAGTCGACGCAGCGTGCGTCCGCGCTCGCGCAGACTGGCCATGCCCTCACGCTTGAGAACCGTCTGGAACAGGGCGATCTCGGTGTTGACCCGGGGTGCGGTGACCGCGAAGTAGTAGCAGTAGGCGACGACGGCGGGCTGGAGGCACAGGTAGACCAGCGCCACGTCGAAGTCGCGACCGGCGCCCAGGAAGAGGAAGAACTTGTCCGACCACAGCACTCCTCCCAGGATCGCACCGCGCAGCATGTCCTGCACGAGGATGCCGGTGGCGACCCCGCGGGGCCGCAGGATCTTCCCCAGACTGCGCCCCATGGACAGGAGCTGACTGAGGGCCCCGACCAGCGGGGGCAGGTACCACCAGGTCGGCTCGGCGACGAGTGCGACGGCGTAGCAGAGCCAGCCCACCGACCACAGGCGGCGGCGTCCGGCGACGTCGGCGACGATGAGCGACTGGACGAAGACGACGTGCAGGAGGAGCAGGGCGGTGTGGACGCCCAGGACGTGCAGGTTCCAGCCGGTCACGGCGGCCACGACGAGGATCTCCAGCGCCGTGGGCAGGAGCGCCCACAGGAACAGCGCCGGCCAGATGGAGCAGTAGCGTTCCAGGACCGCCCGCGGGCCGCGGCCGATGGAGTCGCCCAGGAGCCGGTAGACGGGGGTGCCGATGATCTGGCTGAGCCAGGGCACGGCCACTGACACGCTCAGGACGATGACCGGCAGGCCGATGCCGCTCACCGTGCTGGCAGCCATCTTCTGGGACACGACGGGGAAGCTCAGGCCCAGCAGGATCGCCGGGGACATGCCCAGGAGCATTGCCGCACCCCAGTGCCAGCGGGCCCCCGGGGCGATGCCGCCGCGCTTGAGCGCACGGGTGGGCGGCGCTGTGACCAGCCCCAGGCCGATGAGGATCGTGAGGACCAGAACGCCGACGGTGACCTGCTTCGGCCAGCCGACCCAGGGCAGCACCGCCGCCACCACGCCGAGGACGCTCAGGGTCGCAGCAGCGTTAGCGGTCCGCAGGCGCGGAAAACGGTGCTGGTGGAAATGTCGCGGTTCGTATCTGAGTTGGGTCATGGGAGTAGCGGCACCAAGAATGCGTGAGCACGCACGGGCGATCCGAGCCGGACATTCCGGCGCCGCGACCGAGGGGTGTCGCGGCAGTCTGAATGAGGGCGGACAGGTACGGACAGTGAGGACGAGTAGGGGCGATAGCGGTTGAGACGGCCCCGCGCGGGGCGGGGTGACGACACCGATCGACCATGTCCGAGGGACGACTTTCGACGGATCGTCACTCCACTGTATCGGGCAGAGGACAGACATGAGACGGTCAAGCCAAACTCTCAGAATATTCTCTTAGTGCATTCAGGCGTCATTCACTTTTCATGTGCTTGCTTCGCAGTTCAGGCGACTATGAGGCCCGTGCATATTCGCAGCCGTGAACTGCACCCCGCACACTCCTGCGTCCACGATCATGGTCTCCACCTGGAAAAATGAGCACAGAGGCAAGGCGGCCCCACCACCTCCCCCGAGGTTCGTGCCAACGCGTCTTGCAGTCTGAGGGCTCCCATGCGCGGCGACGACGATGGGCCGCAACCCCAGTGGGGTTGCGGCCCATCGTATGGAACTGATAGGGGAACTGGACCGGGCGGGACCCGGCGAGGTCAGCGCCCGGGCTCGGCGGCCGGCGAGGCGCCGCCGCCGCGACTGATGGGCGGAGTGGAGATGCGCAGCGGGCTGGAGGCCCCACCCCCGCCGCCGGCCGCGGCGTCCTCGGCCTCACGCAGTGCGGCGACCTCGGCCTCGCCCTGCTCCCAGGGCTCGCCGCGGAAGATGAACTCACCCAGGATGGACTCGCCCTCGGCGTCGACGATGACCTTCTGGCCCCGCTCGAGCTCGCCGAAGAGGATCTTCTCGCTCAGGGCGTCCTCGATGTCGCGCTGGATGGCGCGGCGCAGCGGACGTGCGCCGAGCACCGGGTCGAAGCCGCGCTCGGCCAGGAGGTCCTTGGCGGCCTCGGTCAGCTCGATGGTCATCTGCTGCTCGGCCAGGCGCTTGTCGAGGCGCACGATCATGAGGTCGACGATCTGGCGCACCTCCTCCTTGGTCAGCTGCGGGAAGACGATGAGGTCGTCGACGCGGTTGAGGAACTCGGGCCGGAACTGCTGCTTGAGCTCGCGATTGACGTGAGCCTTCATCTCCTCGTAGTCCATGGCGCCGGACTCGGTGGACTGGAAGCCGGTGGCCACCGACTTGCCGATGTCCTTGGAGCCGAGGTTGGTGGTCATGATGATGACGGTGTTCTTGAAGTCGACCACGCGGCCCTGGGCGTCGGAGAGGTGCCCGTCCTCCAGGATCTGCAGCAGGGAGTTGAAGATGTCCGGGTGGGCCTTCTCAACCTCGTCGAACAGGACCACGGAGAAGGGTCGGCGGCGCACCTTCTCGGTGAGCTGGCCGCCCTCGTCGTAGCCGACGTAGCCGGGAGGGGCGCCGAAGAGCCGCGAGACCGTGTGCTTCTCGGCGAACTCGGACATGTCGAGCTGGATGAGGGCGTCCTCGTCGTCGAACAGGAACTCCGCCAGGGCCTTGGCCAGCTCGGTCTTTCCGACGCCGGTGGGGCCGGCGAAGATGAAGGAGCCGCCGGGGCGCTTGGGGTCCTTCAGGCCGGCGCGGGTGCGGCGGATCGACTTCGACAGGGCCTCGATGGCCTTGTTCTGGCCGATGATGCGCTTGTGGAGCTCGGCCTCCATGTTGAGGAGCTTGGCGGACTCGGCCTCGGTCAGCTTGACCACCGGGATGCCGGTGGACATGGCCAGGACCTCGGCGATGAGCGCCTCGTCGACCTCGGCGACCTGGTCGAGGTCCCCGGACTTCCAGGCCTTCTCCTTGGCGGCGCGCTCGTCGGCCAGGCGGCGCTCGTCGTCGCGCAGGGAGGCGGCGCGCTCGAAGTCCTGGTCGTCGATGGCCGACTCCTTCTCCCGCTTGACCTGGGCGATCTGCTCGTCGATCTCGCGCAGCTCGGGCGGAGCCGTCATGCGGCGGATGCGCAGGCGGGCACCGGCCTCGTCGACCAGGTCGATGGCCTTGTCCGGCAGGAAGCGGTCGTTGATGTAGCGGTCGGCGAGCTTGGCGGCGGCCTCGATGGCCTCGTCGGTGATGACGATGCGGTGGAAGGCCTCGTAGCGGTCGCGCAGGCCGGTGAGGATCCCGATGGTCTCCTCGATGCTGGGCTGGTCGACGGTCACCGGCTGGAAGCGGCGCTCCAGGGCGGCGTCCTTCTCGATCTTGCGGTACTCGTCCAGGGTGGTGGCCCCGATGGTCTGGAGCTCACCGCGGGCCAGCATGGGCTTGAGGATGGAGGCGGCGTCGACGGCGCCCTCGGCGGCGCCGGCACCGACGAGGGTGTGGATCTCGTCGATGAACAGGACGATGTCGCCGCGGGTGCGCACCTCCTTGAGGACCTTCTTGAGGCGCTCCTCGAAGTCACCGCGGTAGCGCGAGCCGGCCACGAGCGAGCCCATGTCCAGGGAGTAGAGCTGCTTGTCGCGCAGGGTCTCGGGGACGTCGCCGTGGACGATGGCCTGACTCAGGCCCTCGACGACGGCGGTCTTGCCCACGCCCGGCTCCCCGATGAGGACGGGGTTGTTCTTGGTGCGCCGGGAGAGGACCTGCATGACCCTCTCCATCTCCTTCTTGCGGCCGATGACCGGGTCCAGCTTGCCCTCGCGGGCGGCGGCGGTGAGGTTGCGGCCGAACTGGTCCAGAATGGCGCTGCCCGAGGGCGTGCCCTCCTTGGAGGGGCCGCCGGCGTTGACGGTCTCCTTGCCCTCGTAGCCCGAGAGCATCTGCATGACGGTCTGGCGCACGCTGGACAGGTCCCCGCCGAGGTTGGTCAGGACCTGGGCGGCCACGCCCTCGCCCTCGCGCAGCAGGCCGAGGAGCAGGTGCTCGGTGCCGATGTAGTTGTGGCCGAGCTGGAGGGCCTCGCGCATGGAGAGCTCGAAGACCTTCTTGCCGCGCGGCGTGAAGGGGATGTGGCCGGTGGGGGCGGACTGCCCCTCACCGATGATCTCAATGACCTGGCTACGCACGGCATCCAGGGAGATGTCCATGGACTCCAGAGCCTTGGCGGCCACCCCCTCGCCCTCGTGGATGAGGCCGAGAAGGAGGTGCTCGGTGCCGATGTAGTTGTGGTTCAGGGCCCGCGCCTCGTCCTGCGCGAGCACGACGACGCGGCGGGCGCGGTCGGTAAAGCGTTCAAACATCAGTAATTCCTCCTCGGCACGCGCTCAGTGCGGGACCTCTCGTCCGGTGGTGGCGAGGGATGTCGCAGCGCCGCGGAGAGATGGCGCTGAGAGCACGTGCTGACAAGGCTAACCAGGCCGACGCCCGGGCCATGCCCCTGTTCGCGGTAGGCGTGAGTAAGCCTTGAGCCGGGTCGACTCAAGATGAGGAGTTGCAGGCCCAGCCAACGCCTCACACCTACCCTCCACCGGCCGCGTTCGTAGGGTAGGTCGCGCGGTCGCACCCTAAACCCTTTGTGCTGTCTCCTCACTTCTGAGGCATGTGGGTGTCATGACTTCTGAGGCACTCGCTGGGACGTGAGCCCATGGCAGGCTGGTGGTCCAGGAGGCGAGGACGGGACGAAGGGAAGAGGCCTGGCGGGTCCTGGCAGGTCGCTGGTGTCCATGGTGCTGACATTAACCCCGAATCGGGACTGCACGCCGGTGAAGAACCGCAGTATTCCAACGATCCCCGCTGGGCGTACCGACGTCGGGCCCGCTAATGTCAGCGCTGTGGACACCGGGCCGCGCAGGAGTGAGTCCGGGGTTCGTACGGCAGAGCCCGGTCCCTCCGTCACAGGTCCGTCCCCACTGTCCCCTGACCGTCGCCTGCGCTGGGGCCCGGTGGTCATGGTTGGACGCCGGCTCCGCTTTGAGTCTCGCCTCGGGGCGGCCTACTGAACGAGGGTCGGGATCCACTGGCCAAGGGTTGTGCCTACTGCACGAAGGCCCCACCTACCCAAAGTGCACCCGACCCTCCTCCAGTAGCACCCCACCTTCGTGCAGTGCGTCCGGACGACGACGGCAGCCACCAGAGTGACCGGGTCAGTCTGCTCCGACAGGCCGAAGCAGCAGCTCTCCCATCTCTCTCGCATCTGGCAGGTTCACCCCACCGGTGTCGTGAGACGTCATGACATCCGAAACTCTCAGAAGTCATGAGACAACACAGCACCTTGACCCTCGACCGCGCGGCATAAGGCACGGCCGCGGCAACGGGGACGGCGTCGTCGCGCCACAGGCACCTTGAGGCGGGGCCATTCGAGCGGCAGGGTAAGAACTGCCCGCAATTCTGCCGCACGATCCGGGGCGGCCCGCCACAATAGAGATCATGCCTCCCGTGACTTCTCCAGCCGACGCCGGCCATGACGACACGGCGCCGACTGACATCTCCAGCACGCCCACAGGTCAAGCCCCTGACACCGAGGCGCGGGACGCCGAGCGAGGGGCAGCGGATATCGCGCAACGCCTTCTGCACGTCCTGCCGGCGCTGAGAACCGGGGCACTGCTCAGCGTCATCGGAGCCGTTGTGCTCTTCTTCGCCTGGCCGAGTGGCGTTTACACCTTCCCCTTGTGGAGCACGCCCCCCGCCGTGATCGCCGCATTCTGGTTCATGACCATTATTCTCCGCCCTCGCCCCTCGAGGTTCCGCGATCCCGTCCATGGCTCCCGCATCGCCGTCATACGCACGGCGGTCGCCGTCCTGGCGATGAGTGGAATCGCAGCGTTCACCGTCTGGGTGACGTGGACGTACCTGTCGACGTGGTCCTCCGTGCTCTCCCGCACCGGGATCAACGCCGTGGAACTCGTCGCCATCGCCGTGGGAACGGCAGGACTGGCACTGCTGAGCATCACCGACATTCTCATCCGCATGCTCCGGGCCGCCGTGCTACCCCCAGAGCTATATCGGAGGAAATGGTGGACCCGCTTCCGGCGGCCCAGAAGGCCGGTTCAGCACCCCGAGGGCCCACGGCGTCGGACGCTCACACGCGCCGCTCTGGTGCTGGCACCCTCCGTCATCCTCGCTGGGGCGGCCGCCGTCCCGCTGAGCCGACCCAAGAGGGTGATCCAGAAGCTGGCTGCACCATCAGTCGCCAAGAACCTTCCCGCCTACCCCACCTCCCTAGCCGGCAAGCCGGCCTGGGTCAAGGACATCGACAACGTCCTCGACATCGTGGCGGGGGCCGCCGGCCCCGTCATCCATACATCCGATGGCGTCATGGGCCTCAATCCCACAGACGGCAGCGTCCTGTGGAGCTACGAGCGCCCGGGCTCAACGTACCTTGAGACTTTCAATCGCCTCCCGAATTTCATAGGCAACAGATTCAATCGGACGCTGGTTGTCAGCCCCAACCATCGTTACGTCGCCTTCCGGATTGCTGGCCCAGAGCAGGCAGGAGATGTACGAGACGTTGGCCAGTCGGCAATCACAATCGTCTTAGACACCACCACCGGGCAGGTGGCCATTGACCATCTCTCCGATGATGGCGCCCTTCAGATCACGGACTCCGCCATCATGGACGGGAGCAAGATCTACACCATCGACAGAGACACCGAGACATGGAATTTCGATGAACATGGTTCCACCCCCTTCAGTCAGGGGATGAAATACTCAGGAACAGCGGGACACTCGACCTTCATCGTCAATATCGACGCCGACAGCGAAAGCGGTCAAGGCGACCGTAACCCACAGTACGGCAGCCTATCCCTTGTTTCGCAGTCCAATCCCGAGCAGGTCCACACCTCTCCCCCATCTGTGCTAACGACAGAGTATCCGAATGCCATCTGCATCGATGGCTGGACGGTCATCTATCGCTACGGAGCCCCGACGGGCGCCAACGGCTCCTTCCACCAGGGCTGGGAGATGCAAGCCGTCACCTTGGACTCCCTAGTCTCCGAAGAAGGCTCTCAGCAGCAAAGACATGACCTGGGGAGAAGTGCGGGCATCAACGACACTGCATCAATGACTACAGGAAAGATCGTCACACTTCCAGGAACACCCTCATTGTCAGCACAAAAGACCCTCATAGGGCACTCTTTCAGCTCCTGGGAGGAACCCCATACAGTCTCAGCGGTCTTCGACCCCTCAACGCAGAAGCTCCTGCCCACGGACCAGCCGTCAGGACTCATCCAGGCGGTTGGGGTATCACCTGCGAGCACACCCGACAGCCTCGAGGCAAGAGTGCGAGTCGCCCCCATGGGCCACGGAGAGGAGGTCTCCTTCCCCATCTCTCCGGGAAGCATTTTCCACCCACCGGGATCAGACGAATACAACCCTGACATGAAGGATATCGCCATCGCGCTAGAAGATTCCTCGGAGGTGTCCGCACTTCACGCCCCAGGCGTCAACATCATCATCCTCAACCCCACGGCACAGCCCAACGACCATCCCCACACCTATCGCCTTTTCGGCCTCACGGAAGGCGCAACACAATGATACTCACCAAACATCGACACATGAACGACAGTCGCTATTCACAACATCCTCGACGTCGCTTCACCACACTGGTAGCACTCGCCCTCGCGCTGTCCTCCCTGACTGCATGCCGGCCCACGGACAGCACCCCGGACGACTCCGGAAAGCCAGTGCTCAGCTCCGTGAGCGCCGAGGAGGCGAGGGCAATCAAGATTGACGATATCCGCCCAGAAGACGTCTCTCCCTTGCCGACCAGGAGCGGCCCTCTCCATCTCGACATCACCTGCGACATAGACGCCCCTTCAGCGCTGGTGAAACATGACAACCAGGGCGATATCGTCTGGGCCAAGAAAACCACTCCCAGGATTTCTGGCGTGTGCACTAGCGAGACCATGACTCCCCAAGGCGCAGCAGTTCGCCTCCTCTTCACCTCAACCAGTGGTTATGCAGTTGTCAGCCCGGATACTCGCTACGCCTCCTTCATTCTCCTCCGCACCAACGCGAAGAGCGATAACAGGCTTCCGGGCGACAAGAGGACGAGGGACTTCACCGTCGCAGACCAGCGCGCCTACGTCGTCGTCATCGAGACCGAGACCGGAAAGACTGTCCGCACTGAGGAGGTCAAGGGACTGATCCTGGGCCAGGCGCTCACCAATGACACCCTGGCCGTGGAAACCTCCCTGAGCTACTACCCCGCCGGCAACGGGCACGGCACCATCACCACGTACTCCCTGGAAAAGCCGACAGCCAAGGCGGCCACGATCTCCACGGACAAGTGGCTCGTCGGAGCCACCCAGGACTCCCTGTTGCTGGCACCGTCCAACATGAGCCAAGGGCACTTCGGCTCTCAGCCACTGACCCGCCTGAGCGAGGGCGGCGACGTCGTCGGAACAGTCACCGGCGTGACGGACGTCTACCGGGGCGGATGGGTCGGACGAATCAAGGACAGCAGCGAGAACACGGATCAGGCCAGCCCCACAGAACTGGTCCACCTCGACTCCGGCGTCACCACCGACGTGGCCGGCCTTGAGGTGAAGGAAGTCGCCTTGCCGACTGCTGCAGGGCTCCTCGTCTCCCGGAAGACCACCACCGGTGAGGGCCAGAACCGCGAGACCACCTCCACCCCGCAGTTCTGGCTCAGCGCCGCCGACGACGGCCACCGCCACACCGAGAACCTCGAGCAGTTCTCCACCAAGTAGCACCCATCCGGCCCCCACCGAAGGACCCTCACGCCATGCCACCTGCCGCCGAGCACCCAACCGATGCCGACACTGACGCCGCCGCAGAGCCCCCTGCTCGTCAGCACCGTCATGGATGGTCCAAGCGCCTCACCAGCATCCTGAGCGCGCTTCGGGTCGGTTTCCTGCTCGCATCGGCAACAGCCGTCGGACTGTACTTCCTGTGGGGTATCGGCCTGTCCCACCTGTTCACTCCGCTGCGCAAGCAGTGCCAGTATCCGGTTCTCATCGCCGTCGGGCTCTGGGTCGCCTGCGCGGCCATCTGCACCAAAAGCTTCAGTGAGTGGGCGGAGCAGAACGTCGGCACCCCCAAGCCGCCGAAGATCCCCCTTATCCTCCTGCCGGTGGGCATCGCGGGCTGTGCGGGCTACGCCGTCTGGCGGGTCCTCCTGCTGTGGCGAGAGGTCCTGGACGCCGGCTTTCATGTCGGCGAGCTGCTGGCCGTGGCCCTCGGTCTGGCCGCCGCCGGCCTGTTGGCGACATGCGACGCCGTTCTCCGGGGGATCCGAGCATGTCGCCCTCGTGAATCAGTCCCCACCAAACGAGGCCGTGGCCGGCACCCGTGGGTCCCGACGCTCAGGCCCGTGGCGCTCAGCCGGCGCACGGTTGCTGCCACCGGTGCTCTAATCCTTCTACCATCTGTTGTCCTGACGGGCATAGCGGCGGTCCCGCACTACCGTTGGACCACTCCAGTGCGCCACACGACTGCGGCGCCCATCAGCGACTCGCAGCTGCCATCAGCCCCGTCTTCTCTCGGCTCACAAGCCGCCTGGAGCAAGGACGTCGACGGGATGCTCGACGTCGTCGGGGGCGCCGCCGGCCCCGTGGTCCTAACCACCACCGGCCTCATGGGGCTCAACCCGAAGGACGGATCCGTTCGCTGGACGTACCAGCGTGACGGCGCGGTGTACTCCGTGCTGGCACTGGGCTTCGCTACGCGATCCATGGATGACACCTACCTCATCACCAGCCCCAACCACCGTTATATCGCCCTGCGTCTGAGTGGCCCAGGTTTCATCATCAATGGCGGGCGACAGCACCACAGCAGCCCGGACGATCACGATGTACAGCCGCATGTCTCCCTGGTACTCGACTCGGTCACCGGCAAGGTGACTCACGAGCGCGTCAGCGCAGGAGGAGCGTTCCAGCTCACGGACAGCGCCCTGCTCGATGACACAACCGTCTACTCACTGGACAAGGGCACCGAGCTCTGGGACTTCCAGAGCGCCAGGATTCGGGGACTGGACCTTGATCCGGGCACCTACATCGGTACGGCCGGGCACGCATCCTTTCTCATCGATGCCGGCAAGGACCGGCGTCTGCCCCTCATCCCACAGGCGCACCCGGACCAGATCACTCCTGCCCCGGATTTCCTCACAAACGGGTCAGGATACCCAGTCATCATTGACGGTTGGGTTGGCTATTTCACCTCCGACAGCAAGTTAAGAACGCAAAGTGTGATCCACCCGGGGCACGCCTACGCCGCAAGCCTCGATGGCCTAGCAAAGGTCACCGGAGCAGACACTCAGACATATGATCTGGGCGTTACGCTGGGAGTCAACACTATCGCGTCTCGCGCGTCAGGAACACTGGCCTTGTTCCCATCAAACCCACCCTCCAAGAGGACCAAAGGGTTCCCCGGCAGCGATAGCTCCTGGGACGGAGTCCCATCGGTCGGGCAGGTCTTCGACCCGCACAGCAAGGCAGTGAAACCCGTTCACGAGTCAGCAGGGATCTCTGGTATCGCCGTCGGTATCACCTCCCGGGCGACAGAGACGAACCCTGGTGGCCAGATCACCGCCCGCACCCCTGACGGCCACTCCGCGTCCCTGCCCATCGCCCCTGGGACGACATTTTACTCACCGAGCACAGACATTTTTTCCAACGCGAAACTCAACGACCTTGCGGTTGCTCACGCCGGCTATTCCTGCCTCTCGGCGCTGAGCGCACCTGGAGCAACTCTCATCCTCCTGGACACAGCACCGCCCTGGGACGGAAGGTCTCATTACTTCAGGATCTACGGCATCACGGGAGGGAAATGATGGGCAAGCACCCTCGAAACGCACTGACTTTCATGCCTCCTGCCGGCGCCACACCACACACGTTCTTCATCGCACTGTGCGTCATCGCCGTCACCCTGACGCTTTCCTTCAGCGCCTGCGCACCTCTCAGTTCAAAAGCCACTCACGAGTCTCTCGCGATCACCTCACGCACCCTGAAAAACGCCAATGAGCTACATATGCCGTCCACCCCCGCCAACGGCGGGACGCATGTTTCAACAGCACTGAAAAACAATATCCTCACGGTTGCGAGCATCAACTCCACGGAGGACACACCTCAGTGGGCTCTCGACATCAGCCTGACCAACGCCCCTGACAGCAGCATCTCGTGGCCGAACTATTCAGACCACGACCTGGCAGGGCGACTGATGTCGACAGCTGTCGGCGCACTCGTTGTGAGCCCCAATGGGAACTACGTCTCCCTCGCGTTACAGGTGACTCGGAAGCAGGAGGACGAGCCACAGCTCACCGATCAGTCGAGCACCGTGGAACTGGCCTCCCAGCAACGCGGTTACGTCGTCGTTCTCGATGCCAGGACCGGGAAGACCGTCCTCACCCAGGAGGTCTCCGGTTTCATCCTGGCGCAGGCCCTCACCAACGATCACCTCGCCGTCGAGACCGCTCGCGCCTACTTTCCCGCTGGGGAGGGCAAAGGCACCATCACCGCCTTCCCACTTGATGGAACCTCCTCCCCCACCACGACTCCCACCGATCAGTGGCTCGTAGGAGCCGGTCAGGACTCCCTACTCCTGTCACCGCAACCGCTGTACTACGACATGTGCAGCAGTCCCTGCGGCCCTTTCACCCTGACCCGTATCAGCACCGGCGGCCAGAAACTCGGCACCATCACACATGCAGACAGGGTCTATCGCGGGGGCTGGGTCGAGAGGTACAAGGAGCCCGCCCCAGACGGCGGGGACGGCGAAGCGTCTGCGCAGGCAGCAAGAGAGGTGGTCGACGTCGACACCGGTGCCGCCACCGACCTCAACGGCGACCAGGCCGAGGAGACAGGACTGTCCACCGGCCCAGGGCTCCTCATGACGAGGAGAACCGAACCCGACAAGCAGAGCTCACCATCGGTGCCGGTCTCCTGGCTCAGCGCCGCCGACGACGGCCACCGCCACACCGAGAACCTTGAGCAGTTCACCAGCAAGTAGCGGCACGGAAGACAGCACGATGACCGATCAGCACAGTGACCAGTCCCAGGACAACGAGTCCCCTGCACCCGCCGGCTCGGCCGAGTCCGCGGAGTCTGCGGAGTCCGTAGAGGCCGCAGAGACCGCGGAGACCGCTGACTCCGTCAGCGCCTCAGACGACTCGGTACCCGATCCTCCGCGACGCGTCCTCACGATGCTGCGGGCTCTGCGGGCCCTGCGCCTCGGCTGGCTCCTGGCGGTCGGGGCGATGGTCGTGCTGTTCCTCGTCTACCAGAGCGGGCTGAGGGATCTCGGTCACGCGATGAAGTCGGTCGGGGGCTTTATTGGCGGCCTGGCCGTGCTCATGTGGATCGCCGGCTACTTCAAGTGGACAGAGACCGCGCGTTTTCCTTTGAAGAGCTATCCCACCTCACCGCGAGCGCTCGTCAGGAAGACGGTTCTCTTCCAACCGCTGTGCTTCCTGGTGTTCTCGGGCGGCTTCGCCGTCGTCCTTCTTCGTCTGTGGTACGTCCAGCTGCTCAGTACCTCGGTCAGTATCGACCAGCTGCTCACGCTGGCGGTGGGGGCGCTGGGCCTGGGCCTGCTGGCGGCGACCGATCTCCTGGTTCGTGCCACCCGGGCCACCTATTTCCCGCCGCCGCAGAAGCAGCACCTGAGGGCGCGGCTGGGAGGCCTGCGGAGGATTCGGCTGCCCCGCCCCTCGTGGCGCTCCGTCCTCGGCGCGGTCATTCTCATCGTTATTCCGCTGCTCGCCCTCGGGGCAGCGGCCACGGTCCCACACCTGGTTGCAAGCCGGGTCACGCCGTCGACCGCTGCGAGTATCGACACCTCTGCGCTTCCGGCACTGCCCCGGTCCTTCGCCTCGACGGCGGCCTGGTCGCAGGACATCCACAACATGGCGGAGGTGGTGGCCGGTGCTGCCGGGCCAGTCGTCCTGAGCAGCGACGGCGTCGTCGGCCTCAATCCGGCCGACGGCTCGACCCGGTGGACCTATCCGCGCAAGCACGCGCGCTTCATCCGCTGCTACTCGAGCCCGGACCGCCGTCACCTCGCGGTGACCCTCGATGCCACCGACGGCGAGCAGCCGGAGGGCATGAGCGTCGACCCCCTGGTGGTGGTCCTCGATACGGTGACCGGGCGCGTCACCTACGAGGGCTTCAGGCAGGAAGGCGTCCTCCAGCTCACCGACTCCGTCCTGCTCAACGGCGCCACCGGCTACTCGCTCGCCGACGGCTCCCGACTGTGGTCCATCGACAAGGAGGATGTCTCCGTCTCACCTGATACCTGGCCCTACTCGGGCACGGCCGGTCATTCCACCTTCCTCCTCGGGGGCGTACCGCGCAGTCCCGAGGGAGAACCAGACTGGCGCGGACCGTATGCGACCTACACACTCATGTCGGACACCTCCCCCGCCACGCGCCGTAAGAGCGCCCCACTGGTCACCAACGGTTGGGGCAAGCCGGACATCAACGACGGGTGGGTGGCCGCTTTCACGCAGACTCCCACGCCGATCGATTTCCGGACCTCCCCCACGGGCTGGGCGGCGCAGGCCGTCAACCTGGACGCCATGGCCGGCGTCGCCGGTGCCGACATGACCACCTACGACCTGGGCCTGACCTCCGGAACCAACAGCGCAGCCTCCCGCGCCACGGGCACGCTGACGACTCTGCCTCGACGGGCACAGGGCGACTCGGTACGCGATGCGCCGCAGTCCCCCAAGTACTTCGAGGGCAACACAGCCGTCGCCGCGATCTTCGACCCACAGACCCGGACCGTCTCCCACTCGGCGCAGGAGGCGGGGATCCTGTCCTACGCCGCTCTCGCCCGCGCCGAGTCCGGTGGTGGCGGCGTCCTGAGCGTCAGCAGTGGGGAGCGCACCCCGACGACGGTGGACGTGCCCGCAGGCTCCACCTACTACCCGCCCGGGACTCGGCACGTGTGGACCATCGAGGATCCGTCGCCGTCGTCGAATCCGCTGCTCACCACCCTGAGCACGCCGGGAACGACCCTCGTCATCATGGCCACCGGCCCGGACAAGGGCTCCCACTCCTTCCGCATCTTCGGCATCTCAGGAGCCTCGTCATGACCAGCACACGCCCTCACCTCCGTCGCCGGCGCCTCATCGGCTCGGCCCTGGCTGCGGCTGTCCTGTTCGCGGGGGCCATGAGCGCCTGCAGCCCAGACCCCTCGCAGCTGCAGCAGGTGGAGACCACCGCCCTGAGCGCCTCACAGGTCAAAGAGCGCATCTCGAAGACTCCCACCAGCACCGACTACTACTCCACACCCATCGGCAAGGACTTCCTCCACGTCTCCGCACCGGAACTGACGGAGAAGGAGAAGGCGCAACGCGGCAGACAGGACCGGTCGGGGGCGAGCAGCTCCATCGTCGCCAGGTACCGCGGCGCGGACGGCTCGGTGCTGTGGGCGCGTGAGATCAAGCCGGCCGTCGTCAACTGGCTCGACGACGACGGCAGCTCTGCCCAGGACGTTGCCCACGATCTCCTCGCGTGGCGGCCGGCCGGCTACGCCGTCGTCAGCCCCGATGGCCGCTATGTCTCGCTCGTCCTGCGTCCACCGCAGATGAGGCCCGTGCTTCACGACTCGGACGAAGACCGCAACCCGCTCGACGTCGCCGCTCAGCGCACCCACGTCCTCGTCCTGAATGCCGCCACCGGGGAGACGGTCCGCACCGTGGAGGTCTCGGGGCTCGTCCTGGGACAGGTGCTGACCAACGACGCCCTGGCCGTGGAGACCGCCCAGACCTACTACCCGGCCGGGGACGGGAAGGGGACGGTCACCGTCTACTCCCTGACCGACACGTCCGCCGCTCCAGCATCCTTCGCCACCGACCAGTGGCTCACCGGGATCGACGACGGCGCCCTGCTCCTGTCCCCTCAGTCGCTGGCCACCGGACGGCACGACGACATGTCGGTGACGCTCACCCGCGTCGATACCCGGGGGCGAAAGCTCGGCACCATTGATGCCGTCACCGCACCCGACCTGAAGCATTGGGAGCGCCCGAAGCAACACTAGTAGCCCGGCCCTCCGGAGTACTCCTTCCCTTGTCCGTTCAACCGCGCGATGGCCCCGCAAACACCTGACATAGTCACGGATGGGTCATCACAATAGGCTCATGCCTCCCACGCCCGACGCCGACACCGACGACAACGGCACCGATCAGCACAGCACCGATCCCGGCACCCGGCCAGGAGCTGCCGACTCCGGCGACGAACCCTCGACGGACCTGGACACGGAGGAAGCCGAGGACAGCTCCGACCGCGATACCACTGAGGCCGACCAGGCCGCGACTGCCGACAGCGAGGGCGAATCCTTCCCACCGCGTGGCGTCCTCACCCTGCGCGCCCTGCGCTGGGGCGGACTCATCGGCGCCGTCGTGTTCGCAGTGACCACGCTGGTACTGCTCCGGGGCTTGGTGGACGCCCGCAACCTCATCCCGGACAAAGTCTCAGCACTGACGACTTGCATGATCGTCGCAGGGCTACTGGCCTGGCCGTTCCTCAACTTGAGGGACAAGAAGCGCCCCGTCCTGGTGACGATCATGACCACGATCATGGCGGCCCTTGGGATGGCAACGTCAGCACACCTGGTTCTGGCGTGGAGGGACACCTACCAGGAGACTGGGTTCTCCGTCCTGTTCCTCCTGGCCCTGGCCGGAGCGGAGCTCTCAGCCACGCTCTTCCTGAGCACCGGCCCACTGCTGCACTACTTGCGTAGCACCGCGGTAGGTCTCGGCGATGACGATGACCCGAGCCGCTGGGGCCACCTCGGGCGCAGGACCGCAGAGAAGACCGATAAGGGACTCCCCCGATACGAGCGCATTCGGGTGACCCGCCGTACCCGCGCCTGCCTCGCTGCCCTGGTCATTGCCCCGGCGCTGACGCTCGGTTCCGCCATTGCCGCAACATGGGCACTGGTCAACCCGGTCCGCCATGTCATCGCCAGCACCCCGGCCGACACCTCGCTGGCACCACCCGCCCCGCTGGCGCCGACGGCCTCCTGGACCAAGGAAATCTCCTCCACCAAGCTGACCACCGCTGCGGGCGCCGGCGGCCCCATCCTCCTGACCGACGACGGCATCATGGCGCTCAACCCCAAGGACGGCAGCGTTCTGTGGAGCTACGAGCGCAAGCACGCGAACTTCGATCACAACTTTCTTGCCTTCACCAACGCCACCGCACCACTGGTCACCAGCCCGAACGGGAAGTACGTCGCACTGAGAGTCCTGTCACCCAAGTTCGTACAATCCACCGGCGACACCTTGGTTTTCGATGCTCTGACCGGCAGGATCGTCTTCAAGAATCTGAGCACCGGCGGCCCACTTCAACTGACAGACTCCGCGGTCCTCGACGGCAACAGCGCCTTCTCCCTGACCGATGGGAAGAAGCTCTGGACTCTATCCAATGGTGGCCGTGTCGATTACTCCGGAACTGCTGGGCACTCGTCGTTCATTCTGGCCCAGTACAGCGAGGATCGACATCATGAAAATTCCCCCCAGTCCTACAAGTCAACGATCATCCTCCGCGTCACTCCACAGGAGGACCTCTCGGCTGCCGTAGAGGTCGATGATGTGCTTGCCAATCCTCCCGATTACCCCGATGACCCCACCAACCTAGTCAATTTCATTCGAGGGTGGGCTGCACGCTACACCGGCGAGTTCGATTCGTCGGGTAACCCTATGGCTGAGGCGATCAGCCTGGACGCACTGGCCGAGGTCGACAGCGCCGACACGAGGACCTTCCCCCTGGGGGCCACCTCAGGGATCAACGCCGCTGCATCCTTGAGCTCAGGAAGCATCGTCACCTACTCCCCCATCAGATTGGACAACGGTCCGCGAGATTTCCCGTCAGAGCCACGCACGGAGAAGGTGTTCGACCCATCCACCCTCACTGTCACCCCTATCACCCAGTACCCAGGCTTCACCGGCTCGCCGGTCGAGCTCATCGACATACCAGCAGACGATGGTTCACTGTCGGCCGCCATCAATGTTCGTCCCGGAGACGGCTCCACCGGAACCACGATCCCCATCACTCCCGGATCCACCGACCTTCCTCCGACCCTCCTGGCGAGCAGCACTCCAGGCGGCACCGCCGAACGAGCACAAGCGATGAGAACTCCCGGAGCCGTCATCGCCATCTTTAAGGCCACCGACGACGTCGAAGGTGACTGTACCTTCGGGAAATATGACGAGAGCAAACGATGCCCGAACGCATATCGGATATACGGAATCACGGGGGAGCACAAATGAGAATCTCACTCACTCCAGGGCATCGTGACCACACTCCGTATCGCCGCATGCTGGCGATGACCGCATCCGTCTCCTTGGCCCTCTCGATAGCCTCATGCAACATCAGCGCATACGGTCAAGAACCGGCGCTCACGTCTCTCTCCTCCCAGTCCGTGGAGGACCTCAAGCAGGGTGTTTCGGCGCAGGAACTGCATGATGCTTCGCTGAGGAAACTGACGACCAAAACAGGGAAACTCTTCATCAGCACCAACTACAGCACTGGCACAGCCACCAAGAAACCGGATGCGGACGTCACCAGGATCGTCAGCCGGGATCCCTCAACCGATCAGTTCCAGTGGGCGGTGTCAATGAAGCCATCAGCAGCCGACCGCCAGATGCCCAACAGCATCTCGGACTCGAAATACGGACACGACCGCACAGCGAGCCAGTCGCATGCTGGCGACATGATCGTCAGCCCCGACGGCCGTTACCTGTCTCTGGTCCTGACACCTGATGAGTCGCAACGAGGAGTGCCGGCGACCGACCGACACACGCACGTCGTCGTCCTCGACACGCAGACCGGCAAGGCTGTCCGAACCGCCGAGGTCTCCGGGATCATCCTGGGGCAGGCTCTCACCAACAGCGCCCTCGCCGTCGAGACCGCCCAGAACTACTTCCCGGCCGGCTCCGGCAAGGGAACCATCCGAGTGTTCTCGATCACGAGCCCCGACACTCAACCATCCTCGTTCTCCACCGATCAGTGGCTCATCGGCGCCTCGGGGAAGGACCTCCTTCTGGCCCCGGACCTGCCGCCCTACGAGTGCACGTTGTATTGCGCCCCGTACACCGTGACACGGCGCGATACCGATGGGCACACTATCGCCACCCTGCCCGGAGTCACGGCTGTTCATCCAGGAGGATGGGTGAGTCAGTACCGGGACCCGAAAGCGGCCGCCAGTCTTGTCCACACAATGCATGCGTCTTCGGCCAAAGACGGCTCGACTCTGGAATCAATCCGAAATCTCCAGGAACAGCTCGTCCACATCGACACCGGTCAGACCACGGACATCACCAACATGTTCGTGGATGAACGCAGCGTGCCGAACGGCCTCGGACTGGTCGTCTACCAGGACGTCACCACCGGGGACGGCTCAAGGGAGCGCAAGCCCGTCTTCTGGTTCAGCGCCGCCGACGACGGTCGCCGCCACACCGAGAACCTCGAGCAGTTCGAGAACAACTGAGGCGTAGCGGGTCGGGGCACCCGGATCGACGGCGCCAGGAACAACCGAAGCAATACCAGGAGCCCGGCCCACCGGGGCGCTTTCCCTTGCCCATTCAATCGCGCGATGGCCTTACAAACGCCTGACATAGTCACGGATGGGTCACCACAATAGGCTCATGCCTCCCATGCATGACGCCGACGAGCACGGCACCGATCAGCACAGCACCGATCAGTCCGTCATCGATCCCGGCACCCAGCCAGGAGCTGCCGACTCCGGCGACGATGCCTCGACGGACCCGGACACGAGGGAAGCCGAGGGATGGCCCGGCCGCAATGCCACTGAGGCCAACCAGGCCGCAACCGACGCCGGCGACAGCGAGGGCAAGACCGAAGGCACGAGCGAGGGCGAGGCCTTCCCACCACGCGGCGTCCTTACCCTGCGCGCCCTGCGCTGGGGCGGAGTGTTAGTAATGTTTGCTTCGTCGGGTATCGAGAATGTACTGAATTCGATATACAGGATCGACATCGACGTCCTCCACGTGAATTCAGTGCGATCTGCCTCCGACTTGGCAACACAGCCAATCGTCGCAATGTTCACACTACAACTCCTCTTATGGTCCGTCGCCACAGTCGCCAGTCAATTGAGGCGAACGGCGACGACCGTCATCGTCAGCCTCGTTGCACTACTTGGCGCCGCAATGGCAGGTATCACTATTCACCACTGGATGACAGCATACGAGCACTCGGGAATCTCCATCCCCATTTTTCTGTGCTACACGTCAGGAACTCTCGGCTTCACAACACTCATCTGCACGAGCATCATCCTGCATCGCGTGCGAACCCTACTTTCCATACACCCTAGGCAGCTCAGCAATCCGGCACGATGGCGAAAGCTATATCTTCCAGAACATTCCCAACTAATCGGAAAAGACGCCAAGAAACCCAAGCACAAACCACTGAACCTCCAGCCGATCACGAAGGTCAAACTTGCTGCCGTATCGCTCACACCTATCATCACACTTTCACTGCTAACATCAGCCACACATTACTTCATCACACCTTTCGCACACAGCACTTCTGTCACACCGCATGATACACCCATCATTCCGACAACGATTGACACCAAGGAGAGCTGGGTCAAAGATATGGTGGGAGTCGATCGCGTCATTGCCGGATCGACAGGACCTATTGTGATCAGCAGCGAGGGGATCACAGCATTAGAGCCAGCCCACGGCAGCACCCTATGGACATACGAAGCAACCCTTAGCACACTATATGCCTTTACAAGCCCCAACAGAGACTACCTCGCTCTCAGGGCACGAATCCCAGATGATCTGGGCATCAATTCTGAAGAATACTTGTCAGCATCCGATCCACCAGAGACGACACTGGTATTTGATACTCGAACAGGCACTCCCGTCATAAAACACATGAGCCACGGTGGCAGCTTACAGCTCACAGATTCGGCCCTTCTCGACGGGGATACAGCATACTCCTTGAAGGACGGGAGGACGTTGTGGAGCGACAGCGACACCATTGATACCACCTTCATGGGGGCAGCCGGCCACAGTACCTTCATTGTCTCAACCTTCGAACAAGACAATGAGGACACAGATGAAGAAAAATGGGCAGGAACCTCAAGCATCGCTGTAGCTCCCGACACCAACCCGTCCGCAAGCACCCGCATTGACAATCTCCTCATTGATCCGATGGTCGTCGATAACTTACGGTCGCGAAGCTACAGCGATGACATGGGAGTAAATCCGGTCATCATTTCTGGATGGGCCGCCCAGTTCACCAATCAGAGCGACAAGAACGGGAACCCTACCGCACAGGCCATCAACATCGATCAGGCCTCTAAGAGTGATTCCAGCAACATGGACAGAATTCCTCTTGGCGCAGCGTCAGGTATTAACGAAGTCGCCTCCACAGCATCTCAGACTTTGGCGACATACCCTTACTACGGTTCCGACAAGTCCATATATGACGTCATGACTGCCTGGGACACTCCACGAGTCGCCACAGTATTCACGCCCAGAGACCGGACGGCCACATCTGCAGAGCACTACCCAGGCCTAGCTTCTGCTCAGGCAGGGATCGCCCCTCGTCCAGACGGTGACTCCATCATCGCGACCATCTCCCTACGTCCATCGGACGGCTCGGCGGCACTCACTATCCCAGTCAAAGGTGACACTATCGACACGACTCCACTCAGTCTCTCAGAGGGAGTGCGTCAACTTATGGCAGATAAAGGAGAGCCCAGGAGCCCTTACGTGGATTTCAGAAGCACCCCCGGATGCACCACCATCCTCCTGAATGTCAGTGGCCCTAGCGAACATTCTTCGACCTATCGCCTCTACGGAGTTACGGAGCGGAACGCATGAATTCACAGTCGGCCTCTACATCTCACTCATTCATACAACAGGAACTACGGAGAGATGCCAGAGCATTCACCGTTGTAGCCCTTATGGTTACAGTCATGCTAACAATCAGCACCTGCCATTACCATCGCTCTTCGGATTCCGACATTGGACTTACTGTCACATCACTGGATCTTTCGAAAGCTGAGGAGATGGATTCTTCCGAGAATCCCCCTGACCTCACAACGTGGAAGAACTCCATCGCCGCGAACGGATACTACATTACCGGAGTAAGCCAGTTGATAGACGAGGGAACCGGAGGCGACCCTCCCTCGCTCTCCGTGTTCGGAAGGCGATCCTCAGACAAGGGCATGGTATGGGCAACACAGATCAGAGTGAATGATTTCACATATCCTCTTGATGTGCCGACCCACCCAGGTTCTTCGAGTGAACAGTCACCATCGACCAAGACCACCGCCCTTACGAACGACTGGACACTCAGCCCCGACGGGAAGTATGTAGTATTCGAACTCAATAGTTCATCCAAGGCAGTCACATACTTCGCGGTGGTCGACACCTCCACCGGAGCGGTTGTCCGGACAACCCATGTCACTCGCAGAATCATTGGTGTGGCACTCACTGACACACATCTTGCTGTCGAAACATCTGACCAGCCGTTCCCCGGAGGGGGCGGACACGCCACATTAACAATTCTTTCTTTATCACAGCAGGACTCACCTCCAACCACTCTGCCCACAACGCAGTGGCTCATAGATGCCAGCCACAGGTCTTTTCTTGTGAGTGAGAGCATATATAGGGAACCCTGCACGGGTAACTGCACTCCCAAAACGGTCTCTCGTATAGACGGTACAGGTCACACGATCGATACCATCACTGGCGTCATCGATGTCTACTCCGGGGGCTGGATGTCACGATTTTCCGATCCAGCTGCCGCGTCATCGTTACTGGCTCAAATCTACGACCCCATCGGCATACAAGAACGTCAAGCTGCGGACGAGCAATTAGGAAACATTCGGAGGGAGCTCGTGGATCCCGATTCAGGTCAACACACCGACATCACAGATCTCCTGATGAAAGAAGTCGGCCTCCCCACAGGGCCAGGTCTCCTTGCGCTCAAGCGGGTTCCCTCAGAGGACGTCAACGCCAAGTACGCCCCTGTCTTTTGGCTCAGCTCGACCGATGACGGCCACCCTCACACCGAGAACCTCGAGCAGTTCACGGACGACTGAGGCGCGGGCCGTCGGGGCCGGTCTCCTGTCACCTGCCCCTTGAGGCTCAATACCTCTGCAACCGCTGCGAGCCGCCTCGGCTCTCGCCCGCTCGTCGAGCCGCGCTTATCCGAAGTGCCGCTCGACTGCGGCGATGTCCCCGTAGGCCTGAGTTGCACAGGTTGGGGTGGTTTGTGTTTCAGAGTGGGGTTTTTCGTTG
>ERZ772999.522-NODE-522-length-23853-cov-11.077065_pt1 | contig 23853 bp, 14 predicted proteins | sample MGYA00511467_ERZ772999 | MGnify/ENA primary metagenome ERZ772999 (study PRJEB29015, sample SAMEA2738064) | human oral metagenome | biome: human oral; feature: human-associated habitat; material: saliva | place: China | collected 2218 ... | reverse complement strand
AGAGGTGTATTATGAATATTCCATTCTTTACAGATTACCTCATGTTAAGCAATCCATTAAGTATTGGTATTATCGCGGTGTTCGTGCTCGTGTTAATAGGTATTTATGTATTGCAACGCAAGGGCACATCCTTCGGTAATCTCGTTATTATTGGTACTATTGCCGGTGCCGTACTTGGTATAGCGGTTCAAATTATTGCAGGTTTCCCTGATGATCCATCCAAAGTGGTTTATATCAAGGAAAGTACAAAGTGGTTCTCTCTCGTAGGGGGCGGTTTCATCGACTTAATCCGTATGCTTGTTATTCCTATCGTTTTTATCTCTATTGTTCACGTTATTTTGCACATGGAGGCAGGTGCTAATCTTAAAAAGTTAGTAGTTGCTATGATTTCTACGAATCTTGGCATGGTAGCCATTGCTGCTATAGTCGGTCTAATTTTGGGGAATGCCTTCGGTTTAGGGCAAGGTTTTGATATTGTTGAATCTGGTAAGAAGATTCGTGAAATCAAACCTATGGTTGATACATTCCGAGCACTAATTCCAAGTAATCCAATTCAAGCGGCTGCTGAAACAAATGTTATCGGCATTGTTGTATTTGCAATTATCTTAGGTAGCGTAGCTCGTCTATTAAAACAAACAGGGACAAACTCTATGGAGGTATTCACAAAACTATTTGATGAACTTCATCAGTTGATTTCCTGGGTAGCTGATTTCATTATTGGTCTTATGCCATATGGTGTAGTTGCCTTATTAGCTTCTACATTGGCAACACGCGGTGTACAAGCTATTCTTGATATGGGCTTGTTCGTAGTATTACTTTACGTTGGTCTTTTGATTATGTTTGTTGTACAAGCGATCTTGATTACTAGCTTTGGTTACAATCCGATTACATACTTCAAGAAAGCAAAAGCACCACTCTTATTGGCGTTTACATCTCGTTCTTCAATGGGGGTATTGCCATTAACTGTAGAGACCTTGACAAAACGTCTTGGCGTAAATGCTACAACGGCTAATACGGTAGCTTCCTTCGGTACTACTGCGGGCATGCAAGGTTGTGCCGGCGTATTCCCTGCACTTGTTGTTGTTTACATTTCTAATGTAGCGAATATTCCATTCGATATGACTATGTACATCATGAGTGTTATCGTTATCGCTATCGGTTCTGTTGGTATCGCAGGTGTACCAGGTACTGCTACAATGGCTGCATCCGTATCCCTTAGTGGTACAGGCCTTGGTGCATACTTCACCTCCATTAGTCCAATCTTAGCTATCGATCCATTGATCGACATGGGCCGTACATGCTTGAATGTATCTGGTTCCTTAACAAATGCTCTCGTAGTAGATAAAATCATGGGAACTATCGATAAAGACGCATACAATAATCCTGATGAAGGTCGCGTATAAAAACTAACAACACTTAGCCATATAAAACTATCATACAAAAGAACAGTCTTAGGGCTGTTCTTTTTTTTACAAGTGATAATTATTACAGATTGTAAACCATGTCATTAATAATCGGTATTGAAATTGTGAGCTTAGCTACAAACATGCTTATGCATGTATGGTATACTAAGCGTTATAAAGTTACGAATTATGCTTAATAAATATAAGCCAAGAGGGTAATAGTATGATTACACAAGAATTGAAAGATCGATTAATTGCAGATTATCCAAAGTTTGAGGATATGACACATAAGTTCTATAAGAAAGAACTATCCATTGCAGACTATAAAGGACAATCTGGTGCTTATGGTAGTTACGCTGAGCGCGGTGCAAACACTGGCATGAGCCGTTGGCGCTTCAACGGTGGTCGCATGACGCGCGAGCACATACAGTTTTTAGCGGACTCCATTCGTAAATATAACCTGCAACACGTACATTTCACTACCGGCCAATGCTTACAAATGCATGGTCTTGATGGTGATACTATATTGAGTCTCTATAAGGAATGTTATGATCACGGTATCTATAACCGTGGCGCTGGCGGTGACAATCCCAATGTGGTGGCTAGTATTTTACGCGGCATTGATCCTCGTGAAACTTTAGATATTACGCCATATGCAACAGCTATTAGCGTATTTCTTATGGAGCAAATGTTCTATATCAAGATTCCTCGCAAATTTAAAATGGGTATAGATAATGGCTTTGATAGTACCCCACATTCTACATTCAAGGACCTAGGTTTTAACTTAACAAAACACAATACTTTTGATGTGTATGCTTGTGGTGGTATTGGTCCTAATCCTCGCATTGGTATTCCGGTGGCACATGATGTAGCACCTGAGGATGTTTTGTACCATGTGAAAGCTATGCTTATGGTTTTTGCTAATCATGGTAATTTCAAAAACCGTGGTAAAGCTCGTACCCGTTACATGCCGGCTGAAATGGGTGGGGCGGAAGCTTTCATCAAGATCTATGAAGAAACCCTAGCTATGGTAAAAGAAGTAGAACACCTGACTATTAATCCAGCTGATTATGCTTATGAAATTACAAAAACTGGTAAGCGTGATGATTCTGTGGAAAATTATCGTATTCACCGTCAAAAACAAGAAGGTTTATATTACGTAGAATACCATCCAGCAGGTGGTGATGCGAACGTAGAACACTTGTTGGCTGCCCTTGACTATGCAGTGACACTTGACCAAGTAGAAGCACGTATTGCGCCAGACCAAGCATTGTTCTTCATTAATCTTACAGCTGATGAAGCACGCAAAATTGCGGAAATAACTGATGATAGTGCCAAAAATGATTTCCGCCGTTCCGTATCTTGTGTTGGTTCTACTATATGTCAGATTGGTATGCAAGACTCTAACGGTCTGTTAAAAGATATCTTCGTACACCTTGAAAAAAAGGGTGTAGACACAAGAAAACTACCTCGTTTACATATATCCGGCTGTCCACATTCTTGTGGTACACACCAAATCGGTGAAATTGGATTCCATGGTGCTGTAAAATTAGTAGATAAAAAACCTATGGTAGCATTCATCCTTGTAGATGGTGGATCAGAACACATGGGTTCCGAAAACTTCGGTAAAATGGCTGGCAATATTGTAGCTACAAAAATTCCAGAATTTTTGGAATCTTTGGCAAATATTCTAAACGAATCTCCAGAACCAGACTTTGGGACATGGAGACTTACGCATAAAGGGGACTACATGAATCTTATAAAAGCATTTGAGTAAATATGTAAAAGCATTTGCGTAAATATGTTTGGGTTGCTTGTGATGGGGCCCACTTAGATTGCGACAACTTAATAAATAATAAAAAGAGTTCCCTCTTTGCTCCGTTCTTCGCAAAGTCGCTGCATAGGGAACTCTTTTTATTATTTGAGCACCTGCTATTAACTAGTCCCATCACAAGCTATATTCGATATTTACTCAATATGCTTTTATATAATAGAGGGAGGGGAGAGATGGTCAAGTAATTTTAACTAAATTAGCATTAGAACTAACCCGTGGACTAGCCGCAGGTTAGTCCTTTCCCTATCGGTGGGAGTGGCACCACTACTATAAAGTTTATTATAATACGTGAAACCATGGTGTTTTCTGAGTTTTATTTTAGTGATTAATTGTAATGGAGCTAGGTTAGTTTTATAGATAGATTATATCTGCCTTTGGGATGGGACATCTTTATAAGTAAAGTGATAAAAAGTAAGTATACACTTGTGCAGCGACATTGCGAAGAACGGAGCAAGCAAGTGTATACTTACTTTTTTACCGAGTTGTACTAACGAAACGGGGCCCCATCCAAAAGGCAAATATAGGAACAGGGATTAGCTCCATTACAATTAGAATAATTGTTTAAAACTAGATATGACTTGATTTTGTATGTTATAATAGGCTTTATAGTAGTATTTGGAGGATATTCAGATGTTATTTACCGTCAATACAGAAGTCTGTACACGATGCGGCCTTTGCGTTGCTGACTGTCCGACCGGATTACTGGTGATGTCCGATGCTGGACCTGTAACTGGCAGGGGAGGTTGTATCTCCTGTGGGCATTGTATTTCCGTATGCCCAACGCTTGCTCTTGATAGCGATATGACACCGCGTAAGGAGCAAATCGATATTACAAAGGAACCTAAGTTAACGCCTGAGCAAGCTGAGCTATTCATGCGTAGTCGTCGCTCTATTCGTAACTATCAAAATAGACCAGTCCCTGTAGAGCTCATTCGCAAAGTGCTAAACGTTGCAAGAATGGCGCCAACAGCGACTAACACACAAGGTATTTCGTATATAGTAATCCGAGATAAACAAACGTTGCGCCGTATTGCTGATCTTGTTCTAGAGTGGATGCATCTGGCTGCAAAAACAGTACCGATTATGCGTCTCTATGCTCGTGCTGCTCAAGCAGAGGTAGATAAAGGCAAGGAGTATATCTTGCGCGATGCGCCGGCTCTCGTAGTGGCAATTGGCTCTAAAAAAGATATTCATCGTACCCATGATAGTGGTCACTCTTGCTTGTCTTATGCTGAGCTATATGCGCCGACTTTAGGCCTTGGTACTTGTTGGGCTGGTTTCTTTGAACATGCTGGAGAAGCTGAATACCAACCATTATTAGATGAATTAGGTGTACCTGATGATAAAATTGTAGCTGGTGGCATTCTTATGGGATATCCTAAAGTACGATATCGCAATATTGTAGAGCGTCAACCATTAGATGTTACATTTGATACAGAAGAGTAAAAAAGAGATGCCCCAATGATTGTAATCATTGGGGTATCTCTTTTTAGTTATATAGTGACGATATAAACTTTATTAGTTGGCAGTTGTAATAGTGCCTTTGAATGTTTCGTCGATGTATTGTTTAATAGCATCAGATTTGTAAATATCTGCAATTTTTTTGTATGTTTCGTTGTCTTTGTCTTCACTACGAACTGCAAGTACGATAACTGTTAGTGGTTCATCTTTAGATTCGAAGAAGAAACCTTGTTTTTCTACACTAAGACCAGCACTTTGCACATAGTTCATTGGAATAACTGCAATTGTTACATCATCTAGACTACGAGGTAATTGAGCTGCTTCTAATTCTTGAATCTTTATATTTTTCGGGTTAGATGTGATATCTGCAACAGTTGCTTTGAAGCCGACACCATCTTTTAACGTAATTAATCCAGCTTTAGCTAATAATGCTAATGCACGACCACCATTAGTAGGGTCATTTGGGATAGAAACAGTAGCGCCTTCAGGTACATCTTGTACGCTGTGTACGCTATTACTATATAAGCCCATACGCACCAAAATTGTTTTACCGATTGCTACTAAGTTGGAACCATTTTGTTTGTTAAAGTTTTCCATAAATGGTACATGTTGATAAGCATTCAGTTGAATATCGCCATCTGCAAGGGCTTTATCAGGTGTTACATAGTCTGAGAATTCAACTACTTTAAGATCGATTCCTTGTTTTTTAGCTTCTTTTGCTACAGCTTCAGCTACTTGTGCATGAGGACCAGATGTAGCACCTATTTTGATTTCTTTTTGTGTTTGTGTTGATTGATTTGATGTACTACCACAACCAGCGATAGCAAATGCAAGAGCACCGATAAGTAATGGTGCTAACAATGTTTTTAATTTCATATAATCATCCCTTTCAAGTCTTATAATGGTTATATCCTATCATGGATGAAGGGGATTTGTATATGATAAAAGCATATCAGTTAGCTATAGATTAAAACTATGGTGAAATTCTAGCTCATTTATAATACAATTCAATATAATATATTGATTAATGTGTTATATTGAATGTGTGATCGCTAGGTAGTAAATTTATATTTTAAATATTTTTGTATAATTCTAATATGGATTCATATATCTATATGTCGGATTAATGGAGGATGTATGTATAATTTTGATTTTTATAACCCTACACATATCGTATTTGGTAAAGACCGTTTAGATGAATTAGATACATTGGTACCAAAGGATGCAAAGGTGCTCATTACTTATGGTGGTGGCTCCGCTGTGCACAGTGGTCTTATTGATCGCATTGTGAAAGCTCTTGGTAACCGCAAGGTTGAGCAGTTTGGTGGTATTGAGCCAAACCCATCTCTTGAAACTTGTGAACGTGCGGTAGCTTTCATTAAAGAACATGGCGTAGATTTCGTTCTCGCTGTAGGCGGCGGTTCTGTAGTAGATGCTACAAAACTCATCGTTATGGGTGCTACCTATGATGGGCCTGTTATTGATGTTATGAAGGCTGGCGTACCAGAGGTGCCCGTTGAAATGGTGCCAAATCCATTACCGTTTGGCACAGTTATGACACTACCTGCAACTGGTTCTGAAATGAACAATGGTGCAGTTATTACTTATGGTGATGGTAAATTCCCTGTATTTAGCAGCTTAGTATTCCCTAAGTTCTCCATGCTGGATCCAACATTGACTTTCACATTGCCAGAAAAACAAGTTAAGAACGGCGTTATTGATACCTTTGTGCATACCACAGAGCAATATTTAACATATCCTGTAGAAGGCCGTATTCAAGATCGTTTTAGCGAAGGTATTTTGAAAACTATGATTGAAATCGGCAAAGAAACAGTAGAAAATCCAGAAAATTACGATATTCGTGCTAACCACGTGTGGGCTTCTACCTTGGCATTAAACGGCTTGATTGGTGCAGGCGTGCCACAAGACTGGGCTACACATCTTATCGGACATGAATTGACCGCTGCGTACCATCTTGATCACGGTATAACATTAGCCATCGTATTGCCTGCATTATTGGAAGTGAAAAAAGCAGATAAACTCGAAAAATTGGCACAATATGCGACACGCGTATGGCATATCACAGAAGGTACAACAGAAGAAAAAGCAGATAAGGCTATTGCTAAAACTCGTGAATTCTTCGAGTCCCTTGGTGTATCTACGCATTTGAAAGACTATGGCCTTGGCGTTGAAGCAGTTGATAAAATTGTGAAACAATTAGAAGATCATGGTATGACACAAATTGGTGAAAATGGTGATGTAACACCAGAAGTAGCTCGCGAGATTTTAATGCGTGCCTTATAATTAAGGGGATTAACAGTGTAAACTTGTATGATATGGAAAGGAGGCGCTCCCTATAAATAAAATAAAAAATAGAAGTGCATTTTCTTTTGCACTTCCTATTATGATTCCCATGGGGCTTAGTTTCCTTTTTCTTGGAGTAGGCTTTGGTTTGTATGCTACCAGTCAAGGGTTTCCTTGGTGGACCGCTCCTGTTTTAGCTAGTACCATATTTGCAGGCTCCATGGAGTTCGTAACTATTGGGCTGTTAATGGCAGGCTTTGATCCAGTGAATACTTTTATGTTGACCTTGTTTGTCAATGGGCGCCATTTCTTCTATGGTCTATCTGCACTACAGCGATATGTGCATATGGGATGGAAATGGTTTCCTACAGTTGCGTGGATGTGTGATGAAAGCTTTGCAATTAATGTATCTACGAAGTTACCCGATGATGTAGATGAAAAATGGTTCTACTTCCATGTATCGTGGCTTAATTATATCTTCTGGGTGGTGAGTACTCTTGTAGGGGGATTGTTCGGCGATTTATTAGCATCTGTAGATTTGCGAGGTATTGGTTTTGTATTACCTGGCTTATTTATTGTTATATTCCTTGAAATGTTATTTAATGCTAAAAGTAATAATATTCGAGGCTTAGGTGCTGTTGGAGCCGTTGTAGCACTAGCAATGCTTCTATTAACGGGAAAATCCTTATTTATGCTTGCTTCTATGGGGTGTATGCTCGTAGTATGTTATATAGCGTATAAGTGGGGAGGTGTACATCTTGACTAGTTTTGAAATAGTCATTACCGTTGCCATTGTTGTAGCGGGCACATTACTTACACGTTTCTCTGCTTTTCTTATTTTCCCACCTGGTAAGAAGGCCCCAGATTTTATACAGTATTTAGGCAAGGCATTACCTGCAGCTGTTATGGGGATGCTTGTTGTGTATACCTTTAAAGATACAATTGTGCTTTCTTATCCATATGGAGTACCGGAACTTATCGCTTTATTAGTGACCGTTGCCATGCATGTATGGAAACGAAATATGTTCATGTCTATTGGAGCAGGCACTGTAGTATATATGATACTTGTTCAAGCCGTATTTAATGTACTTAAATAGAATAAAGCACACTAAAATAAACCACTTATATCTATTCCTAAATTAGATATAAGTGGTTTTGTTATTTATGTACTGTTTTATTTATTGAGACAGCGTAGTTGTAATATTTATTTTAACTATTGCCAATTATAAATAAATGTTAGTATATTCTATTTAAGTTGTAACAGTCTTTCAAGACCTGGTGCAGTATGATGGTCTTCCAAGAAGTCTTGTTGGTCTAATAATTCCATAACGTCCATGTCAATGTTAGTTAATTTGAAATCGAATACATCAAAGTTAGCTTCCATATGGCTCACGTTATTTGCCTTTGGCAATGGAATGATGCCTCGTTGGATGTGCCAACGCAAGATGATTTGGTGTTTTGATACACCGTATTTTTCCGCCAAGCTTTTGATGATTGGATGGTCAAAAATTGGTTGGCGGTCACGGGTAAATGGAGACCATGCCATACCTACAACTTGATGCTTTCTCATCAATTGTAAGAGGGCCTGACGTTGGTTGAACGGGTGGCATTCGATTTGGTTGACCACCGGTTTTACATTGCAGTGGTACAGCAAGTCAATGAGGCGATCCTCGTAGAAGTTAGATAGGCCTAACCCACGAAGTACATTTTGATCGTATAATTCTTCCATGGCGCGCCAAGAGCCGTAGTAATCACCCAGTGGTTGATGTACCAGCATGATGTCAATATAGTTGGTATCTAATTTCTTTAAGGAGCTTTCAACAGCACGCATCGTATTATCATAGCCCGCATCAGTGTGCCAAATTTTAGTAGTGATGATTATATCTGTTCGTTTGATACCAGATGCTCTGATTCCTTTAGCCACGGCTTCTTCATTGCCATAATAGGCGGCCGTATCGAGTAAACGATAGCCTACGCCAAGTGCATTGGCAACAGCTTGTTCAGTCTCTCCTTCGATACCTGTTTTATAGGTACCATAACCGATGGAGGGAATGAAGCTACCATTATTTAAAATCCTAAAGTCCATCCGTTCTTCCATGAGAACCTCCGTTATATCCATAAATTAGAGGAATTAGCTTTCATACAATTCTAACTGATTTTATGATATACTAAGGTATTGATAAAAATCAATATGATAGGAAGTGACAGAATGCAAATAAATCGTTTCTACTCTGTGATTGCTATCCTTGGTGTCATGATTATGACACTCGCTATTGCGGGATGTGGTACGAAAACCGTATCCGTCTCAGAGGTAACGTACAAGGATATGCCGTTGCAGATTCATAATGATGCCAATGTAACGGCCCTTAATAAGGCGACGATAACGCCGACCTTGACGGGGCAGGTCGTGTATGCCGTGAAAGTAGGCGATCAAGTACAGCAAGGTCAAACTGTGGCAACTGTAGATACATCGGCTTTACAACAACAGCTAGCATCCTTGCAAGGACAATTAGCGCAAGCCCAATCACAATCATATGCCTCAGCTGTGACGACTACGACCGCAGCATCTATAGATAGTGCTCAACTGGAACAGGCTCAACGTATGCGCGAAGCGGGCATAATTACACAAAAAGAATATGATCGTATTTTGGAACGATCTCAACCACAAACTACAACAGTTACAACCGGTGGTGGCGGAGGCATCAATACGGCGGCCATTGAGGCACAAATCGCACAAGTATCGACTCAGATGGCGGCATCTACAATCGTGGCTCCTATAGCAGGTACTGTAACATCTATCTATAACGAAGACCGTCAAATGGCGATTGCAGACCGTCCATTTATGATGATTCAGCAATCTACGCCGATGGTTGCATCCCTCAGCATTCCTCGTGATGCGGCTATGAAATTAGGTACACCTGAAGCCAAGAATGGGATGAAGGTACTTCTCAAGGTAGGGGACCAAGAATTACCAGGTGAATTGACTTATGTAGATATTACTCAACCAGAAACTGTGCCAAGTGTATTGGTAAAAGCAACTTTTAACAATGAGAAAGGCCTAATCAAGGCTGGTGAATTCTATACACTCATTATTGAATCTAATGTGAAAGCCAAGATGCTGACCGTTCCAACTAAGGCGGTTCGGGAAAATCAAGATGGGAAATATGTATATGTATTGACTGAGAATAATACAGTTGATGTACGTGTTGTTGAGGTAGGCATCACTGAAGGCGATGACGTAGCCATTATTTCTGGCTTAAACGAAGGTGATAAGGTTATTACGACGGATGGCACCTTTGTGTTAGGTGAATCTGTAAAATTGTAATTATGAGACCTAAGATTTTAATACTAGATTGTTAGGATTATGTTTAAATGTGATGGAATCAAAACTTTCACAGATTGTGAAAGTAACCTCAAAAGAGGAATCTGATAGGAGGGATTATTATTTTAGAATTTAAACGTTTTGAATTGAGAGATAAACCATTAATCGACAAATATTTTGAACAACATCATTATGAAGCATCCGATAATTGCTTTACTACATTGTTTATGTGGCAAGATCCGTACGGTATTCGCTGGGCTGAAGAGAATGGCGTATTGTACATCCAAGGTGGTGGCAAGCGTGAGCCATTCCTTTTACCTCCATTTGCTGGTAAAGATGCAAAGTTCCTTGATGGCTTGTTGCGTGCTAAAGAATGGTTCGTAGAAAATAAATTGCCGTTCCGTTTTAAAGGTGTTAGCAAAGCTGTAAAAGAACGCATGGAAGACCTGTGTCCTGGTCGCTATGCATTTACACCTGACCGAGACAACTACGAATATATTTACAAGTCCGAAGATCTTATCAACTTGTCTGGTAAGAAATTTCGTCAAAAGAAAAACCATTTAAACCAATTCCGCATGCAATATTCTAACTATGAATATGTGCCAATTACAGAAGATATCATTCCATTGTGTCGTGAAACGGCAGCATCTTGGGTAGAAACGCATCATGAAGAAGGTATCGAAGATGAATTGGTAGCCATCAATTTGTTATTTGATAACTGGGATGTTTTGGGTCTTAAGGGCGGTGCCATTAAATTATTCGGCCGTGTTGAAGCCTTTAGCATTGGTGAGCTACTCAATGACAGAATTGCTTTGATTCACATTGAAAAAGCAAATCCAGATATTCGTGGTTTGTATCAAGCTATTAACAATGAATTCATTCGTCATGAATTTAGTGAAGTAGAATTTATCAACCGCGAAGAAGATATGGGTTTGCCTGGCCTTCGTCAAGCAAAAGAATCTTATAACCCAGATCATTTTGCTGAAAAATATGACGCAGTATATGCTAACGAAGCTGATAATGCGACAGGCGGTAAATAAAAATTTGAGCTATGAAGCCGATGTGCTCCATAGCTCATTTTGTTATAATAGAATTGTTAGCCTATCTATTTGAATGTAACTATCCTATCATCATAGTGATATGGCGATATGGCGATATGGCGACAGGTTAGATATTATACGCTGTGACGCGACAGATAGATAACGGTTCTTATGATATAACGAGGATATAAATATGGAATTTAGAATTGCGACGGCTCAAGATACGCCTCATGTGGAGAATCTATGGGCGTACTGCTTTGAACCAAAGGAAGATCCATTCTTCCAATATTATTTTACAAATTGCTATGAACCTGAGAATACAATGGTCGGCCTAGAACAGGATCAATTGTTGAGTACCGTTCATCTGCGTCAATACAATCTTAACGTTCGCGGTGCTGTATTACCTACGAGTTATATGGTAGGCGTTGCAACGCATCCTGCGGCTCGCCGTGGTGGAGTAGGCGGTGCATTATTGACCTCTGCACTAGATGAGCTTCGTAAACGCGGCCAAGCTATGACGATTTTGATGCCATCCAAGGCGGCATTCTATCAACAATATGGTTGGGAACTTTATGCTCATCAATGGGTGAACACCATGTCGCTAGAAGACTTGCGCCCTATGACAGATAAAACGTTGAGCTTTGGCTTGTTAAATAGCGTAGATCAATGGACTTTGTTGGATCCAGTATATAAAACATATACGGCTCGTCTTTCTGGCTACGCAGAGCGCGGTGAAAAGGAATGGAAACGATTATTAGGCAGCTTCTTTGCAGAAGGCGTAAACATTGCTGTAGTGCGCAACGATGTTAACGTCATTGAAGGCTATGCAGTGTATCGTTTAGGTCAGCCTGAAATTCCTGTTTCTGAATTGGTTTACACGACACGCCGTGCACAACGTGCATTATTGAACTACTTCTATAATCACCGTTCTCAAGGCACTTCTATTCGTTGGAATGAAGGTCTTCATGATACATACTATCGCTTCTATCCTGATGGTAGAACTGGTCACGCTACGATGCCGTATATGATGAGTCGTATTGTAGATGTAAAAACTGCTTTTGAAGCGATTCCTGTAAATCCAGAGGCATTGATGATGCCTATCACAATGACCTTTGCAGTAAAAGATAAACTTTGCAGCTGGAACGAAGGCCGTTATGAAGTGCAATATGGCGGTGCATTAACTCCATCCGTTAAAAAGATTTCTGATACATTAGAGGGCGAAGCAGATGTTACCGTTGAGGTCGGTGCATTAAGCCAGTTATTAATGGGCACTCTTACGGTTCGAGACCTTGTTTTTGAAGGGAAACTTTCAGTAAGCGAAGAATGGTTAGACTATTTTGATATTCTCTATCCTGAACAAAAAACATATATTAACGAATGGTGGTAATATGAGCTGGAAAACGTATACGGTGAAAGAACCGACAGAGTTGACGGTCTCTAAATATGTAAAGGAACGATTTTCCTTATCCTCTCGGGATATTCAAATGATGTTTCGCAAGAAACGGGTAAAAGTTAATAGCCGTGTGGCTCATTCACAACGGACACTCAAAAAAGGGGATGTGTTAACCTTAGAATTACCACAAGATAAGGATTATGGGGTTGATGTAGAAAAGGGACCGATTACAGTTCTCTATGAAGATGCGCATACGTTAGTTGTAAATAAGGATCCCTTTATGCTCGTTCATCCTGCAGGGCAAACGAAGTCTTGTACATTAAGTAACTATGTGGCAGGATATTATGCAAAGAAAAACGTAGTTCATAAGGTTCGACCTGTGCACCGCCTCGACCGAGATACATCGGGGTGCATTCTCTTTGGTAAAACAAAAGAAGCACAACAATACTATACGGATGAGCTACAAGCAGGTCGTATCGACCGCATTTATATAGGCCTTGTAGAAGGGCGTATTGATGCGGATGGTATGGTAGATGTGCCTATCGGGGTAGATCCAGTATTTGATAATCGCCGCGTTATCGATGAGTTGGGTCATCCGGCTCAAACGGAATATACCGTTCTCGGTTATGAAGGTGACAATACTCTGTTACGTTTTAAGTTATTGACTGGTAGAACTCATCAAATTCGCGTACACATGGAATACATTGGACATCCTATTGTTGGTGATGCAATGTATGGTACGCGCAATAAGCCCTATACACGCCAATGTTTACATGCATCGGAGCTAACCTTCGTACCGTATGGTAAGGACGAAGCTATTACGGTTACCTGTGAAGTAGGGGATAATTTTGGTCGAGAATAATAACTGTTGATTTTTCTACTCTAAATAATAAACCGATCGTATTTATTGAATGAGAAGCTTATTATCCCTGTATCCTTGTATACAAAAAACAATAGTGATAAAAACTCATAGTCTATGCATGAAAAGCATAGACTATGTTTTTTTTATATTTTCAATTCACAGTGGACAGGAGTATACTGTGTATAGACATGAAATTCTATAGAATGTTAAATTGATAATTTTATAGAGAAATAGTTTGTTAGTTATACTTTTACCAAGACCGAACGGAACGATGCCGCAGTGCTTGGAATGATCAAGTGATATGAAGGAGTGCACGTTATGGATATGAAGCAAAGCACAATAGAGCAACAACGTCTAGATCAAGCTAGACTCGAAGCCAATGGCATGTATAGCAGCCAATTTGAAAAGGATGCGTGTGGCATGGGCTTCGTTGTTAATATTAAGGGGAAAAAATCTCATGATATTATCGACGATGGTTTGCGCATTTTGGAGCGCCTTGAACACCGTGGTGGTGCCGGTGCCGATAAAGACACGGGTGATGGTGCCGGTATTTTGGTACAAATTCCGCACGAGTTTTTCAAGCGTGAGTGCGAAGTGCTTGGTATTAACCTACCTGCAGCTGGCGAATATGGCGTAGGCATGGTATTTGCTCATAAATATGAAAGTCTCCGTAACGAGCAAAAACGAATTCTCGAAGAGGTCGTGCGCGAAGAGGGGCAAGTTGTCCTCGGTTGGCGTGAAGTACCGGTTGATGGTACAAAGGTCGGTAAAGAGGCAGCGGCTATTCGCCCTTGGATGATTCAAATCCTCATTGGCAAAGGCCCCGATGTAACGAACAATAAGGAATTTGAACGCAAATTATATATCATCCGTAAATTGGCGGAAAAACGCATCATTCCATTAAGCAAGGAATTATCTAGTGATTTTTATATTGCATCTTTGTCTTCTAAAACAATCGTATATAAAGGTATGCTAACACCTGGTCAATTGCGCGACTTTTACCTTGATTTGAGCGACCTTGACTTTACATCTGCGTTGGCAATGGTTCACTCTCGTTTCAGTACGAACACATTTCCAAGTTGGGCTCGGGCACATCCTAACCGCTTCTTAGTTCATAATGGTGAAATCAACACCATCCGCGGTAATGTAAACTGGATTAATGCTCGTGAAGGTAAAGCGGAATCTCCATTGTTCCCAGATATCAAAAAGGTATTCCCCGTAGTAGATGATAGCGGTTCTGACTCCGCTATGTTTGATAACACATTGGAATTCTTGCACATGACAGGTCGTTCCTTGCCTCATGCGATCATGATGATGATTCCTGAGCCTTGGGAACGCAATAATCTCATGAGCCAAGAAAAACATGATTTCTATGAGTTCAATAGCTTTATGATGGAACCCTGGGATGGTCCTGCGGCTATGGGGTTTACCGATGGTACCGTTATCGGCGGTGTGCTTGACCGTAATGGATTGCGTCCCGCTCGTTACTATGTGACAACAGATGACCGCGTTATCATGGCTTCTGAAGTTGGTGTTGTAAACGAAAATGCTGAAAACATCCGTGCTAAAGGTCGTTTGGAACCAGGTAAAATGCTTCTCATCGATACAGATGAACAACGCATCATTTCCGATGAAGAAATCAAACATCGCGTTGCTACTGAATTACCGTACGATGAATGGGTAAAAGAACACGTTATTCACTTATCTGAAATTACTCAGGCCGATGAAAGCTCCATTCCAAAAGTTGAAGATTTATTCAAAAATCAACAAGCTTTTGGTTATACTCAAGAAGACCTTGTTCGCATGATTGTTCCTATGGCAAAAGATGGTAAAGACCCTGTAGGTGCCATGGGTGCCGATGCGCCTTTAGCTATCTTGTCTGATAAACCACAATTGCTATATAGCTACTTCAAGCAAATGTTTGCGCAAGTAACGAATCCCCCTATCGACTCTATCCGTGAGGAGATGGTTACATCTACACGGGTTATGCTTGGTAACTCTGGTAATCTAACAGATCCTAACAAAGCAGGAACCTATGCGCTGTCTATGCGCACACCAATCCTTACGAACCAAGAGTTGGCGTCCATCAAAGCTCTTGATTGTCGTCGCATGAAATCCGTAACCTTGCCAATTCTCTTCGATCCTACTAAGGGTGCTGAAGGCTTGCGCGATGCGCTAAATGATTTATGCGAAAAGGCAGAAGAAGCAGCTCGTACAGATCAAAATGTGTTGATCTTATCCGACCGCGGTGTCGATGAAAATCATGCACCAATTCCAGCATTATTAGCTGTAGCAGCTGTTCATAATCATTTGATCGACAAAGTATTGCGTACAGAAATCGGCCTCATCCTTGAGTCTGGTGAACCACGTGAGGTTCATCACTTCTGTACATTAATTGGCTATGGCGTAACGGCTGTCAACCCATATTTAGCACTTGAAACGGTTCGAGATTTGCAAGCTCGTAAACGTCTTGGTGATATTACACCAGAAGAAGCAGAAAAGAACTACATCAAGGCCGCTGTGGGTGGTATCATGAAAGTTATGTCCAAAATGGGTATTTCCACAGTTCGCTCCTACCACGGTGCTCAAATCTTTGAAGCTTTGGGCTTGAATACTAACTTCATTAATAAGTTCTTTGTAAATACGCCAACGCGTATCGGCGGTATTGGCCTTGGTGGTGTAGCACATGAAGCCTTGGCTCGTTATGAACGGGCTTTCAAATCCGATGAAACTGTACTCGAACCAGGCGGTTGGTATGGTCCTGTAAAAGATGGAGAAGAGCATCTATTCAACCCTAAGACTATCGATCTTTTACAAGAATCCCTTATCGAAAAGGATTATGCAAAATATAAAGAATACTCCAAAGCGATTCGCAACGATTACCACGTTACATTGCGCTCTTTGATGGAATTAAACTACCCTGTAGGCGGGGGTATTCCTATCGAAGAGGTTGAGCCGGAAGAGTCTATTGTAAAACGTTTTAAAGCGGGTGCTATGAGTTACGGTGCCATCAGTAAAGAAGCGCATGAAGCCATTGCTATCGCTATGAATCGCCTTGGTTCCACATCCAACTCTGGTGAAGGTGGCGAAGACGTAGCTCGTTTCAAACCATTGCCAAACGGCGACAGCATGAACTCCGAAGTAAAACAGATTGCATCTGGTCGTTTCGGGGTAACAGCGAATTATTTGATCAATGCAAAAGAATTGCAAATTAAATGTGCTCAAGGCGCTAAGCCAGGTGAAGGTGGCCAATTACCGGGCAAAAAGGTATATCCTGAAATCGCGAAAGCTCGTCACTCCACTCCTGGTGTTGAACTTGTATCTCCACCACCGCATCATGATATTTACTCCATCGAAGACTTGGCGGAGTTAATTTACGATTTAAAATGTGTCAACAAAGATGCGCGTATTTCCGTTAAATTGACATCTGAAGCAGGTGTTGGTACGATTGCTGCCGGTGTTGCGAAAGCAAAAGCGGATAATATCTTGATTTCCGGATACGATGGTGGCACTGGTGCGGCAGGTCGTACATCTGTTAAACACGCTGGTGTGCCTTGGGAACTAGGTTTGTCTGAAACTCATCAAACCTTGATGCTCAATAGATTGCGTGATCGTGTTCAATTAGAAGTAGACTCTAAGTTGATGACAGGATTCGATGTGGCTGTAGCAGCTATGCTCGGTGCAGAGTTGTTCGGTTTCGGTACATTGCCGCTCGTAGCGGTAGGCTGTAAAATGGCTCGTGTATGTAATCTCAACACATGCCCTTACGGCGTAGCCACACAAGACGAAAAATTGCGTGCCCGCTTCACAGGTAAGCCTGAGTATGTAGAAAACTTGATGCTCTTTATCGCTCGTGAATTGCGTGAAATCATGGCTCGACTAGGTATTCGCTCCGTAGCAGAACTCGTTGGTCGTATCGATCTTGTGCGTCAAAAATCTCAAGACGATAACTTCAAATTGTCCCGTGTTGACCTTAAACGTATACTGTTCCGTCCGTACATCGATGCCGCTGTAGGGCATATGCACATGGTTGACCAAAATCACGAGTTGGAACGCACCTTGGATATGTCCAAGCTCTTGCGTATGTGCCGTCCTGCTATTGAGGACCAAAAACCAATTCGCGCTAAATTGGCTATCACTAATATCAACCGTGTTGTAGGTACCTTGGTTGGCTCTGAGGTCACACGTCGTTATGGTGAAAGCGGCTTGCCAGACAATACGATCAAGTTGAATTTCGAAGGCTCTGCAGGGCAATCCTTCGGTGCTTTCATCCCTAAAGGTATGACATTGGAGCTCGAAGGAGATGCGAATGACTACCTTGGCAAAGGTTTATCCGGTGGTACAATCACTGTGTATCCGCCGAAAGCGTCTATCTTTGAGGCTGACGAAAACATCCTTATCGGTAATGTTGCCTTCTATGGTGCAACCTCTGGTACATCCTACATCAACGGTGTAGCTGGTGAACGTTTTGCCGTTCGTAACAGTGGCATCACTGCCGTTGTGGAAGGCGTCGGCGACCATGGCTGTGAATACATGACTGGTGGCGAAGTGCTCGTACTTGGTAAAATCGGCCGTAACTTCGGTGCTGGTATGTCCGGTGGTTACGCGTACATTCTCGATTGCGATGAACGTTATGTAAATACAGGTCTTGTAGAACTACGTCCTGCCAATAATGATGATCTTAAACGCATTAAAGAATTGGTAGAACAACATGTATTGCATACTAACTCCGCTAAAGGCCGTCACATCCTTGAAAACTGGAATAACTTTGTAAATAGATTTACAAAAGTTGTACCTGTAGCATACGAAGAAATGCAAGCTACTATTGAACGCTTCAAAGAACAAGGCTTGTCCTTAGAAGAAGCGCAACTGGCTGCATTTAAAGAAAAATATGCAAAATAATGAATAATGTTTTTGGTTTACATATTAAGTGATTACTCTTAGACTATGCTAAAATATAGATAATTCGTTAATATAATACTGGCGTTAGGATTATCTGAATTTAGTAATATGGTTTAGTCTAACGTAACAGTATTTTGATACTGTTACGTTAGGCTTTTTTATTAGCTGGGGAGTGTTTGCATGAATTCTAATAAAATTGAAACCGGGGCAATCATTTGTTTAGAATCTTTATTATGGAAATGTCCACATATTGATTATTCAATTTCAAGGAATGATAAAGGTTTATCTTGGGATGGCTTTATATATCTATATTCTGATAAAAATCAAAAAAAAGAAAATCTAGTTTGCAAATGTGAAATTCAAGTTAAGGGGAAAGAAAAAATAGGGAAAAGTCGTTCTTACGCTGTCTCTGTTGCGGATTTGAATAATTATAAAAATAACGGAGGTGTTATTTTTTTTGTTATTGATATTGAAACAGAAAAAGTATTCTATTCTGAATTATTACCTACTAACATTGGACATATCTTGCAATTAAAGCTTAAAAAGAAATCACAAAAAACAATTAATATTAACCTTGAGGAATTCCCAAAAAGCTCTTTTGTAATAGAGAACTTAGTGAATCAATTTTGTAAAGATAGTGACAAGCAAAGGGCTTCAAAAGGTAAAATAATAAGCTTACAAGATGAAGTAGTTAAATTAAATGGGGATAGTTGTTTTCAAAGTGAATTAAAATTAATTCAAGAGAAAAATGCAATTTATTTATCTGATAAATCTACATATCTTTACAAACTAAATGCAGATGGAACAATTCTTCCCTTAAATATTGTAAAAATCAAAAAAGCTAAAAATTTTCAAGATTTAGATATTTATATTAATAATAAATTTTGGAGAAAATTAACTGTAGAATGTGTATTAACACAAAGAAATGAGCAGCCTTATTTACTGTTAAATAATAATATATATATTTACTATAACAAAGGAGCAGAAAAGTCTCTAGAGTTTACACTTAATGGCGTTTTAGCTGATTTAAAGGATTCTGTTGAATTAATGAATGCGATTATTCAAGGGCATGAAATTAAAATAGGTGATTTGTGTGAATTTAGAATGTGCTCGACTGAATCGCAAAAAAAGGATTTTGATGTCTTACGTCAAGAATTGCTAGATATAATTAACGTGTTAGAATATTTTAGAGCAGATAAAATACTTTCTTTTGAGCAGTTGACAGAAGGGGATCTAAAACAACTATTATGGATGAGTGAACGAATTGCCGACTTCAAAGAAATATCTAACAAGGATGTTACTGGTGTTAACTTTGAATTTCATCAATTTAATTCGTTTCGAGTTATTATGTTAATTGTTAAAGATAATAAAGAGGATATATGGTTTTTAAATCCATTTAATTTTTCTATGGGTATAAGTAAAAGTAATAATAACTCAATAATATATCCGTTTTTTATTTTTTTAGATGAAAAAGAATTAGAGTGTGCCATTAATGTAGATTATGGAAAAATGCTTACAGAAGTGAATACATTTGAGTTTAAGGATGGTTGTAGTGGTGAAATTACTAGTTTTATATTAAGGGCATTATTGGTTATAGATAAAACTAACAATATGGAGTTATTAACTGTTGTTACACGTTTAGCAGAACGATTGTATGAGTATGATTCTAATATAATTAATTTTATAAATTATTTGCAATGTGTCAGAAGAGAACGCGATGTTACACAAGAAGAGGCGGAGATTTTATTAAATCTATTTGATAATAGTGGTGGAAATAATCTAATTTATCAATGTGCAGTATCTTTAATTTTAAAGAATAAATATACTTACAATAAATTCTATAAGCAACTCAATGATAAAGAGCGAGATAAGTTTAATTCATACCCAATTAAATTCTTAGAAGAGTTGTTGAGCAAATAATAAAAATTAATCTAAATGATGAATTTTCAATAGGCGTTAAGTAGTATAAGAATAGACTCTTATACTGCTTAACTTACCTATGATACTGGACTTCTTCTATCGCATAATGTATAATATCTGTATTGCAATATTGGATCATGGCAGTTCTCGGGCCTGTGCAATGGGGGCCTGTGAATCGTGTCAGGACTGAGAGGTAGCAGCACTAAGCGGTAACCTTCATGTGCCACGGGGAACCCGGGGGCTGTCGTGATCGAATATTGCAAGGCGGCCTAAAGGCCGCTTTTTTTTATGTCTAATATAGGAATGTATGACACTTTATTCTGGACTATACGTTGTTTTATTGTGAACCATATGATGGGATTTTGACTAGTAAATATCTACAAAGTTTATAAATAAACGGGTCAATTTGGAAATGTGGAGAGAACTATATTAAAGAAGTCAGATTTTCCTGAATATGGTATAATAAAGTATTGTAAGTTTCGGAAAAAGGGGGTGTTCCAATGGCATATATTGCGCTATATCGTAAGTATCGACCGCAGACATTTACCGATGTAGTCGGTCAGCATCAGGTGTCTGATACATTGATGCGCGCTATCCGCGAGGATAAGGTGGCTCATGCCTATTTATTTGCCGGTCCACGGGGGACTGGTAAGACGAGCATGGCGAAGATTTTTGCGCGCGCTATCAACTGCGAGCATGGTCCAACGGATCACCCTTGTAACGAGTGTAGTGCTTGTCAATCGATTTTGAGTGGACAGTCCATGGATGTCCTTGAAATCGACGCCGCATCCAATCGCGGTATCGACGAGGTGCGTGCTCTTCGTGAAAGCGTCAAATTTATGCCTGTTGAGGGGCGTAAAAAGGTATTCATCATCGACGAAGCCCATATGCTTACCACAGAGGCGTGGAACGCGCTTTTAAAAACTATCGAAGAGCCGCCAGCTCACGTCATGTTTATCTTTGCTACTACAGAAATTGAAAAATTGCCTGTTACTATCGTGTCTCGTTGTCAACGTTATACCTTTAGACGCATTACTTCTGATGATATAGCCCAACGTTTATCTTACGTAGCAGAAAAAGAAGGCTTTGGACTTGATTCTGCGGCGGCTCAGCTTATCGCTGTTCATGCAGATGGTGGTTTGCGCGATGCCTTGAGTATTCTAGACCAATGTGCAGGTATGGCAACGGGTTCTATTACACCGCAAGTGGTGGAAGAGTTAATCGGTCTTGTAAGTAAGGAATGGATTATTCACTTCCTAGATGCTTTGCGTAACGGAGATGGCCCTAAAGTATTATCCTACATTCACGATGCTTTGGCAGAAGGTCGCGATGCGACGCAGATTATGGAAGCCCTCATTCAACATGTGCGCGCATTGCTCGTTGGTAAGGTAGCTCCTGATGCGGATGAGCTCAAGGTATACGATGCCTTTAAGGATGAGTTCCTAGCTCAGGCCAATACTGTTGATTTTAATGAACTTAACCAATATGTGCGCAGTGCTCAATCCATCATGAATGATGCGAAACAAGTGGATAATCCGCGAACCATCATTGAAATGGGCCTACTTGTGCTTTGTGCTAAATTAGGTTCTGTTGATGAAAGCTTAGAAGACCGTGTATATGCTCTAGAAAGTGCCGAGCGATCTGAACGAAACGAATTATTGAACCGCATGGCTCAATTAGAGCAACGAGGTCCAGCTGTAGCACCTGCACCTGCTTACGGTGTTAATTCTTCTGGACCGCTAGGTGGCTATGCAAATAGCTTTGTTCCTGTAGATAATACTGCTACTGTACAGAGTGCTCCAATGAGTAGTAATCAAAATGCTACTGTTGGCACAGTACTACATCCAAGTGGCGTAGGAATGACACCACCGTCTACTAATGTAGGTATAACGCCTCCACCGCTAGGAGAGCCTGGTAGCACACCTCCTCCGATGAATGGAGTGGGCATGGCTCCGCCACCGATGGGCGGGGTTGGCATGGCGCCACCGGCAAATAATGGGGACACGGCTTCCCGAAAACCTACAAGAAACCAAGCTAAGGGTCGTGCTAAAAAAGGTGTTAGTACACAGGCCATCATTAGTGAACAAATCTTGTCTGCTCAAGAGTATCGCAATGTACAATCCAATGTGATTAAATACTTGAAGGATAGCAATCGCAATATGACCTCTACCGTTATTGGTCAAGGTCAACTTGTATATGTAGACCAAAGCAAGGCGGTCATGGCCTTTAAAAATACATTGCATCTCAATGTGATGACCAATGAAGTGAACTTGGCTGAAGCGACTGATGCTTTCACCTATACACTGGGCTATGCAGTACACGTAGAAATCGTGGATGCCCTCACGCAAGTTTATAAAGACTATAAAAAGGCTGCTGGTAGCACCACACAACGCCAAGTAAAAGCACCCCAACGGCCACAAGAACCGATGGTTGACGTAAAGACGACCTCCGGTGCGCAACCGACACAAATGGATTTAACCAATAATCCTCAAGAGAGTAAGCCTGATTCTGCAGCCGTGGACGCGGCTAAGGCTGCGGCTATGGCATTTTTAGCTAAGAAAACCGCTGGTGCTGTTGCAAATACAGCAGTTAGTGATAGTGCGAATTCAGCTACAACAGATGCTTCATTAAAAACTGCACTAGGCGCTAGAGTAGAAGCAGAGCCAGCATCCAGTGATGATGTGCCGATTACATCCTTTGATGGTACTCCGTCTACCCAAGTTCCAGATGGTGAAATTCCTATTGAGTCTTTAGCGGGTTCTATTGAAGGGGATGATATTCCAGTTCATTCCTTTGATGATGTGCCTGTAGACGATATGGAGGGTTCTTATGTATCATGCTTAGATGATATGTCACCACATCCATTAGATAGTGTGACTGTTATCAGCGAGGATGGCGAAGTGTTAGAGCGCCCTATGGATAGCGGTGCACATATCGAGGTGGAAGCTGTCCCAAAGTCTGATGGGGGTGAACCTCGTGAGGTAACCCCACAGCAAGGTGATGGAAATGATATGCTTTCACCAGCACCTATTGAAATAGAGGCTATCGATAGCGTTACGGTGGCTCGTGAATACGCATGGGATCCAGCGCATATGACCGAAGAGGAACGAAACAATCCTTTATTGGCAGAAACATTAGAAAAACTATCTGAAGACCATGACATCATAGTCGAGGTCATTGAAGAATAGATAAAAAAGTAATTGTTATATAATAAACTTTGGCTTTCGGGCTATTAGGTGACACATATGTTATAAACCTATGTCATAGAGTATTAATGATATGGACTTAGAATATTAGTATAGGACGATGTCCTAAAAGGAGGAAATACAATGTTTGGTAAAGGTATGGGCAATATGACTGGCATGATGAAAAAAGTTCAAAAAATGCAAGCAGATATGAAGAAAATGCAAGA
>ERZ772999.520-NODE-520-length-23912-cov-26.969108_pt1 | contig 23912 bp, 16 predicted proteins | sample MGYA00511467_ERZ772999 | MGnify/ENA primary metagenome ERZ772999 (study PRJEB29015, sample SAMEA2738064) | human oral metagenome | biome: human oral; feature: human-associated habitat; material: saliva | place: China | collected 2218 ... | reverse complement strand
CCGCGTAGAGGTTCGCGTTTTCGACGGCGATGCCGGCGGCGGGGGCCAGGGCCGCCACTACGGCCGCGTCCTCATCCGTGTAGCCTCCGGGCTTTCCCATGAGGTAGAGGCGCCCGTAGACCTGCTCGTGGACGAGGACGGAGACCCCGAGGAAGGGTGGGGTGGAGGCGGGCAGGTCGATGTCGGGCGCGTCCTGCGGGGAGTTGACGAGGAGCGGCGTGGTGACGGGGATGGCCGTCGGCAGTGAGTCGGGAACGGGCGGGGCGGGGTAGGAGTCGTGGTGCTCCAGCCGCAGGGTTGTCGCACCCCAGGTGTCGAGCACGCACATCGTTGCGTGCGGCGAGGAGGTGAGGGCGCACGCTTGATTGACGAAGTTCTGCAGCCCATCTTTCAGATCGAGCGAGCTGGTCAGGTCGATGGCCGCCTTGAGCAGCCTGAAGTCCGTGTGATCGGGGCTCATTGTTCCTCCTGATCGAGGGCCTGGCGGTAGGTGGGGAGGGCGTTGAGAACGTCTGTGTGGGTGCCGTACGCGGCGACGCTCGCGCAGGCTCCGGGTTGAGGCGCGGCGAGGACGAGGACGTGGTCGGCCTTGTCGAGGGCGCTGAGCCTATGCGTGACGACCAGGGTAGCCCGCGACGGGGAGGGGGTCAGGAGGGTGTCCATGAGCCTGTCGGCGGTGGTCGCGTCGAGGTGCTCGGAGGCCTCGTCGATCGCCATCATGGGCGCTGGGGCGGCCAGGGCGCGGGCCATGAGGAGGCGGCGACGCTCGCCGCCGGACACGGTGGTTCCTCCCGAGCCGATTGGCGTGTCGATGCCGTCGGGCAGGGTGGAAATCCACTCCTGGAGGCCGGCACGCGTGAGGAGCTCCGTGGCCTCGTCCCTCGTGAGGGAGGCGCGGGCGACGCGCAGGTTTTCGAAGATGGAGGTCGCGAAGACGTGGGCGTCTTCGGCGGTCATCGTGATGAGGGACGTGACCTGGTCGCGATCCGCGCCCCACGCGGGGACGCCGTTGATGAGGGCCTGGCCCGCCTTGGGTGGGATGACGCCGGTGAGGGTTGCGAGCAGGGTGGTCTTGCCGATGCCGGATGCTCCCACGATGGCGAGGGAGGAGCCGGGGCGCAGCGTGAGCGAGATGCCGGTGGCCAGGGTCGGGCCTCCCGGCCAGCCGATCGACAGGTTGCGCGCCTCGATGACGGGCTCTGAGTCGGGGATGTCGTGCGCGGCTTCGGGGGAATCCTCACTGATGAGCGCGCAGATGCGCGTCGCCGCCTGCGCGCTGCGCACGAGCTGGGCGGCGGCCGGTGCGAGTTCGGCGACCCCCTCGAAGGAGGACAGGGGGACCAGAACGATGACGGCCAGGAGCACCTGCGCCAAGGCCCCGGAAGTAGTCTGTGGGATGCCGATGAGGAGCGCTCCGATGACTGCCGCGCCCATGGCGACCACGTCGAGCCCGCGTGCGAGGGCCGACAGCTGCGCGGAACGCCCGATCGCGCCGGCAAGCTCCTCTTCGGCGCGCTCGAGGGACGCGCGCGCCTGGGGGAGAGTTCCCGACAGGGACAGCTCGGTGGCGCCCTCCAGAACCGCGAGGGTCGTGGCAGCGATGTCGGTGCGTGCGGCCGATCCCTGGGTTTCGGCCAGGCGTACCGAGCGGGCGGTGAGCGCGGGAGCGAGGATGCCCGAGACGACGAGGGAGACGGCGAGGATCAGGCCTGCCGCGGGGGAAATGAACGAGACGGCCCCGACCGTGCCCACGCCGACGACGAGGGCCACGAGGGCGGGTAGGAGAGTCTTGACGACGACGTTGCCGACCTCGTCCACGTCCGCCCCGGCGCGCGTCATGAGGTCGCCGCGTCGCAGACTCGACAGGGAGGCGGCGGGCTGGAGGCACAGGCGGTCGTAGAGGTTGCCACGCAGCGCGTCCATGCCTTGGAGGGCGACCCTGTGGGAGGCCAGGCGTGCCAGGTAGCGCGCGAGTGCGCGCGAGACGCCGAAGAGCCGGACGGAGGTGGCAGCGACGGTCAGGTAGAGGACCGGCGGCTGCTGGGAGGCACGGGCGATGAGCCACGCCGCGGTGCCTCCCAGCGCGATCGCCGAGCCGAGCGCGCCCACGCCCAGGAGTAGCGAGAGGGCGAAGCCGGATCGCGACACCTGGAGCATGGAGATGCACCGGCGCAGCGCGGCGGATTCCGAGCGGGTCAGGAAGAGCCTCATGCCAGTGCCTCCTCCTCGGCGGACGCCACGTCGATGATCGTGTCGGCCACGCCGATGACGGCGCTGCGGTGGGCAATAACGATGACCGTGCGGCCTTCCTCGCGCATCGTGGTGATGGCGCGCACGACTGTCTCCTCGCTGACGGCGTCAAGGTGTGCGGTCGGCTCGTCCAGGATGACGACCTGTGATCGTGCGGCGAGCGCGCGCGTGAGCGCCAGGCGTTGGCGCTGGCCGACGGACAGGCCGACCCCGCCGACGCCGATGGTGCTCTCCCACCCGTGGGGTGTGGTCGACAGGACGGCATCGAAGCCGGTGGCGCGCGCGGCCTCCTCCAGGTCGGCCAGCGGCAGACCTCCCATGTTGTCCAGGATCGAACCCGGGATCAGGGTGGGGGACTGGGGGACCCAGGAGAGGCCGGAACGCCAGGACACGGGGTCGACGTCGGTCAGGGCCAGGTCGTCGCCGTGCGGGAACGAGGCCTGGGGGCGCAGGAGGATACGCCCGGCGTCGGGCGTCACATCGGCCAGCAGGCAGGCGACGAGCGTCGACTTGCCCGCGCCAGAGGGGCCCGCGAAGGCCGTGACCGTGCCGGGGCGGATGACCCCGTCGGTGGGGGCGGGGCCCCAGGCTCCGCGTGCGCGCACGCCGACGCCGTCCAGGACGATCGCCGTCGCCGTCATGTCCGGGCAGGGGGACGTGCCGGGGGCGGCCACGTCCTGGGCCTGCTCGATGATGTCGAATGCGGCGCGCGAGGCGGTCACGCCGTTGGCCGAGGCGTGGAACTGGGCGCCGACCTGGCGTAGCGGCTCGAAGACCTCGGGGGCCAGCATGATGACGGCCAGGCCGTGGAAGAGAGAGATATTGCCGAAAACCAGGCGCATGCCGACCTCGACGGCGACGAGCGCGACCGACAGGGTCGTCAGGAACTCCAGGACGCCACCCGACAGGAAAGCGACGCGCAGGGTCGCCATCGTGGCCTTCGTGTTGGATTCCCCGAGCTTGCGCAGGTGGGCGCGCGGACCCTTCTCCCGGCCCAGGGCCCGCAGGGTAGGCAGGCCCGTCATGAGGTCCAGAAGCTGGGCGGTCAGGCGCTTCATGGACTCCAGCTTGTCCTCGGAGGCAGCCTGAGTGAAGCGGCCGATGAGGATCATGAAGAGAGGAATGAGAGGGACGACGAGGAGGGCGATGAGTGCCGACCAGAAGTCCAGCAGCAGGATGACGCCCAGGGCCGCGGGCGTCACCGTGCACACGAGCACCAGCTGAGGGAGGAAAGAAACGAAGTAGGGGCGCAGATCCTCTAGGCCCGTGGACAGGAGCGTCGCCGTCTGCGCCCCGTTGGTTGCCCTCCACCGCGGGCCAAGGGCCACGGAGGCGTCGATCACCCGCCCGCGTAGCTCGGCGACGGCCCGGGTGGCTGCGCGTGCAGCGACCGCCTCGCGTGTGGCGACAACCAGGGCACGGCACGCGAAGACCGCCCCGATCCCGGCGATAATACTTGCCACGTCGCCCAGCGAGGCCGTTCCCGACACGACGGGGGACAGGGCGGCGGAAATCAGCAGGGCCTGGGCCAGCACCAACAGGGCAGTGATCGTGCCCAGGAGCGCCGTCAGCGCGATGGGACCGCGAGCCGAACGGGCGTAGCGAAGTAAGCGAGGATCAAAGGGGCGCACGGGTACTATTGTGCCCCAAAAGCGCGCGTCATGGGTCGAAGGTCCCCGGCCTCGTCCCCGGTGGGAATACGACTGCGCCCGGCCCCCGAGGAGGGAACCGGGCGCAGCTCGGCAGAGAATCAGCCGGCGAGGAAGTTCTCGCCCAGGCGGATCTTCTTCATGAGCAGACCCGTCCGGGTGGTCACGTCCTCCGTGCCAACGCGGCCACGGAAGGTCCAGTAGGACCAGGCGACGTAGGCCAGAACGATGGGCAGCAGGCAGACTGTCACGATCGTCATGACGGTCAGCGTCGCGTCCGACGAGGACGCCTGGTCAATCGTCAGCGAGTACGCCGGGTTGATCGAGGACTTCTGGACAGCGGGAGCCATCGACGCGAAGACCCATGCCACCGTGCCGGCGATCGCCACGGAGGAGGCCGCGAAGGACAAGCCCTCGCGGCGCAGCGACGCCTGCGACAGGGCGGTCGAGGCGATGATCGCCAGGGCGGCGACCACGAGCGGGATCCACGCCAGGACGTTCGTCGTGTAGGCGAACTGACCCCAGATCAGCCACGCGGCGGCCAGGACGGTCGCGGCGATCGACGCGGGGGCGGCGATCGCGTTGGCGCGATCGCGCACCTCGCCCGTCGTCTTGAGGGCCAGGAACTGCGCGCCGTGAGCCAGGCACACGAACAGGACGGCCAGGCCGCCCAGGATCGTGTAGGGGGTCAGCAGCGAGAAGAAGCCGCCGGTGAGCTGGTGCGTCGCGCTCGACAGCGACTGGTTCACCAGGGTCGGGTCGACGACGGTGCCGGTGGCCACGTCAACGACCTCGATGCGCATGCCCTGAACGAAGTTCGCGAAGGCGACGCCCAGCAGCAGCGGAACGAGCCACGCACAGATCGAGTGCGCCCAGTCCCAGGAGCGACGCCACTTCTCGGTGGCGACCTTCGAGCGCCACTCGAGCGCCATGACGCGCACGATCAGGCAGACGAGGATCAGGAAGAGGGCGAGGTACATGCCCGAGAACATGGTCGCGTACCACTCGGGGAACGCCGCGAAGGTCGCGCCGCCGGCGGTGAGCAGCCATACCTCGTTGCCGTCCCAGTGCGGGCCGATCGTGCGCACAGTCTGGGTGCGTTCGCGGTCGCCCTTGGCGACGAGAGGCAGGAGCATACCGACGCCGAAGTCGAAGCCTTCGAGGATCAGGTAGACCGTCCACAGAACGGCGACGAGGATGAACCACAGGATTGACAGAGTCATGATCGTTGTTCCTCTCTCAGTATCCGAAGGACAGGTCGGTCGGCGTCTCGTCCTCGGTCTTGTCGACCTTGGAGGAGTGAATGCCCTCGAGGGCGTAGCGCTTCATGAGGACGAACCACATGACGCCGAGGACGCCGTACAGGAGGGTGAAGAGGATGAGCGAGGCGAGCACCTGTCCAGCGGGAACGTTGGGGGAGACACCCATCTCGGTCAGCATCGCGACGGAACCAAGGTCCGAGCCCATGGCCAGGGCCTCCTGGTTGGGGACGACGACCCACGGCTGGCGACCCATCTCGGTGAAGATCCAGCCGAAGGAGGCGGCCAGGAAGGGAAGCGGCAGGTTGAGGAGCGCGAGGCGGCTCAGCCACTGGTTGGACGAGGCCCGACCGCCGCGGGTGGCCCACAGACCCCATGCCGCCAGCAGGAAGGCCACCATGCCCAGACCGATCATGAATCGGAAGGACCAGAAGGTCACCATCTGTGGGGGACGGAAGTCGTACTGCGCGGCGTCGCCGTACTTGGCGGTGAAATTCGAGTCGGAGTTGAGCAACTCCACCATGTGCTCCTGGATGTCGGCGACGCCCTCGGAGGTAGCTGAGAAGGAGTTGTGGGACATGAAGGAGGCGACGCCCGGGACCTTGATGAACTGGGTCGGCTGGGTGCCGTCCTCGCCGAGGGGGCAGGAGCCGAACTGGGCGACCGTGAAGGCGGCGCCGTCGGTGTCGACGCAGATGCCTTCGGCGGCTGCCATCTTCATGGGCTGGGCCTCAACCATTTCCTGGCCCTGCACGTGGCCGGAAGCGACGGTGCCGAGGCCGCCGATGAGGACGGCGGTCAGGCCGAAGCGGGCGATGGGACGCCACACGTCGCGTGCCTGCGCTACGGCCTCGTCACTGCCCTCACGGGAAGCGCGCACCATCCACCAGATGGCGATGCCGGCCACGAAGGAACCGGCGACCAGCCACGCGGAGGTGATGACGTGGGAGTACTCGGACAGGTAGACGCCCGAGGTGATGAGCTTGAGGAAGCCGCCGACGCCGTCGAGCTCGGCGCGGCCGGTCTCGGGGTTGAAGCGGGCGCCCACGGGGTGCTGCATCCACGCGTTGGCCGCAAGAATCCAGGCGGCCGAGAGCATCGTGCCGATGGCGACGCACCAGATGGTCGCCAGGTGGATGCCCTTGGAGAGGCGGCCCCAGCCGAAGATCCACAGTCCGAGGAAGGTGGATTCGAGGAAGAAGGCCAGGAGGGCCTCGACGGCCAGGGGTGCGCCGAAGATGTCGCCGACGAAGCGGGAGTACTCGGACCAGTTCATGCCGAACTGGAACTCCTGCACGATGCCGGTGGCGACGCCCAGAGCGAAGTTAATCAGAAGGAGCTTGCCGAAGAAACGGGTTGCCTGCAGCCAGTATTCCTTGCCGGTGCGGTGCCATGCGGTTTGCATGATGGCGACCAGCAGGGACAGGCCGATCGTCAGCGGTACGAGGACGAAGTGGTAGACGGTGGTGACACCGAACTGCCATCGCGCGACCGTGACCGCGTCGAGCGCTGTTTGCGCGAGGGTCATGATGGGACCTTCCCGTGTGGGGATGGGGGATCGAAATGTCCCGCAACAATGGTGTTAGGACCTATGTCACGGGCTGACTCAAATGTAGCTCAAAAGACAGAAGTAAAGCGCCTGGAAGACGCGATGCGTGACAGTTTTGTGACATATGTGTCTGATTATTTTGAACGGCTTTTTCCCTGAGATTGTGTGAGTGTGACGTTGAACGGGTCACCCTTCGGTTGATGCGGGTTGCTGATGTGCGACAATAAGGGGTGAATGGATGTCGCGGGCATGCCCCCGCGATGAGAGCCGAGCGATGACCTCTGTGACTTGCCGCCGGCAGCTGCGCAACTGCGCTCCACTAGGTTTCCGCCCCTCGCGGGCGATGAAAACGGGCGCGTCCGGGCATGGGGCGCGCGCCCATTAATTGGAGAATCGTGACAACCGAATCACACACGCCCGTGGCCCCCGCCGCGTCGCTGCTGTTCCAGGCTCCCGTCTTCCAGGCTGCGCCCGAAGTGGCTGCGCCGGTCGTCGTCGACGAACCTGAGGCGAAGCCCAAGCGTCGGCGCGCCTCCGCCGATGCGGAATCGAACGCCCCCCAGGAAGAGGCTGCCCCCAAGCGTCGCCGCCACTCGAAGAAAGCCGACGACGCTGCGCCCGAGGACAGCGCTCCCGCCGCCGAAACCGACGAGGCGCCCGCGGAGTCGAAGACGCGCCGTCGCCGCCGCTCGAAGAAGGCCGACGAGGCCTCGGCCCCCGCCGAGGAGAGTGCCGACAAGGCAGAAACCAACTCCGGCGAGGCGGACGCCTCGGACGAGGAGGACTCCTCGAGCCGTCGCCGTCGCCGTCGCCGCGCCCGCTCCTCCAGCTCGTCCGCCGAGGAGAGCGCCGATCCCGCCGATCAGGTGCAGGCCCTGAAGGGGTCGACCCGACTCGAAGCGAAGAAGATGCGTCGCCGCGAGGGGCGTCGCGAGGGGCGCCGCCGCCACTCGATTTCCGAGTCCGAGTTCCTGGCCCGCCGCGAGTCCGTCGAGCGCACGATGGTCATCCGCGACCAGGACGGCCTCGACCAGATCGCGATCCTTGAGGACGGATTGCTCGTCGAGCACTACGTCGCGCGTCGCACGCAGTCCTCGATGGTCGGCAACATCTATCTGGGCCGCGTCCAAAACGTCCTGCCTTCCATGGAGGCCGCGTTCGTCGACGTGGGGCGTGGCCGCAACGCCGTGCTCTACGCCGGCGAGGTCAACTGGGATGCCGTCGGCTTGGAGGGCAAGCCCCGCCGCATCGAGTCCGCTCTCAAGTCCGGAGACCCCGTCCTCGTCCAGGTGACGAAGGATCCGATCGGTCACAAGGGCGCGCGCCTCACCTCGCAGATCACCCTGGCAGGGCGCTACCTGGTGCTGATCCCCGGCGGCTCCATGATGGGCATCTCCCGCAAGCTGCCGGACAAGGAGCGCGCCCGCCTGAAGAAGATCCTCAAGGCCGTCGTGCCTTCCGGTTCCGGCGTCATCGTGCGCACGGCCGCCGAGGGCGCCTCGGAGGAACAGATCCGCGACGACGTCACTCGCCTGACGCGCCAGTGGGAGGACATCGAGAAGAAGCGCACCTCGACGAAGAGCGCTCCGACGCTCCTGCGCGGCGAGCCCGAGCTCGCGGTGCGCGTCGTGCGCGACATCTTCAACGAGGACTTCACGAAGCTCATCATCGAGGGGCGCGACACCTACGCGACCGTCAAGGAGTACGTGGATGAGCTCAGCCCCGAGCTCTCCGATCGCGTCGAGCAATGGGTGGGCGCGGAGGATGTCTTCCATGCGCATCGCATCGACGAGCAGCTCGCCAAGGGTATGGATCGCAAGGTCTGGCTGCCCTCGGGCGGTACCCTCATCATCGACCGCACCGAGGCGATGACCGTCATCGACGTCAACACCGGCAAGTTCATCGGCGCCGGCGGCACGCTCGAGGAGACAGTCACCCGCAATAACCTGGAGGCGGCCGAAGAGATCGTGCGCCAGCTGCGCCTGCGCGACATCGGCGGCATCGTCATCATCGACTTCGTCGACATGGTGCTCGAGTCGAACCGCGACCTCGTGCTGCGCCGCCTGGTGGAGTGCCTGGGTCGTGACCGCACGCGCCACCAGGTCACCGAGATCACCTCTCTGGGCCTCGTGCAGATGACGCGCAAGCGCGTGGGTGAGGGCCTGGTCGAAGCCTTCTCCACCCCCTGCGAGGCGTGCGAGGGCCGAGGGTTCATCGTGCACCACCATCCCGTCGAAACCTCCGGTGGCGACAGCTCCTCGAAGTCGGGCAAGGCCTCGAAGAAGCAGCAGAAGAAGACCGAGGCTCGCCGCGTCGAGGACAACGTGGATCACGAGCGCGCGAAGGAAGCCCTGAGCGCGATCGCCGCCGCCTCCTCGCGTAAGGAGGACGAGGCCTCGGTCGAGCAGGAAGGCACGCCCACCAAGAAGCGCAAGGCGCGTGGCGCGAGCGTCGCCTCCGCCGAAGCTGCCCCCGCCGAGGAGGCGCGCGCCGAGGCTGCCCCCGCCGAGCAGGCGCCCGAGGAGTCGGCCCCCGCCGCTCCTTCGGCTTCTGAGCCGACAGCAGCGGACGATGGCGCGACCAAGCGTCCCCGTCGCCGCCGCCGTGTCGCGGAGAGCACGCCGATGCCCGAGCTTCCGGTCCACATTGACCTGCCCGAGCCGGTCGCCCATGCCGAGCAGCCCGCGGCGCCCATCAAGGACGCCTCGGAGATCCAGCTGCCCGAACAGCGCGAGAAGGCGCCCGCCACTCGCAGGCGCGCGCCCCGAAAGGCCGCGACGGCCTCGTCCGCTGAGCCCGCCCAGGCTCCCGCTGCGCTGTCGGGCACAGAGGTCGTCGAGCCGGTAGCTCCCGACGCCGTCGCCCCGGCAGTGGACGAGGCGCCCGCTCCGCGCAAGGCTCGCAAGCGTCGCGCGGTGGCCTCCACCGGCGTCGTTGAACCCGACGCTGCGCCGGCCCCGATCGTCGTCGATCTGCCTGCACGCGCCCAGCCGAGCGAGCCCGCGGCGCCGACGCGTTCGACGGCCGACATTCAGCTGCCCGAGGCCTCCGACCAGCCGCGCGTCAAGCGTCGCCGTCGCGCCGTGTCCACGGGAATCGTGGACGCCGGGTAGCGTGTGCGCGGTGGGGAGGGCCACGTCGGCCCTCCCTTCCTCGCGAGGTGTGGAATCGCACAGCTATTCCAACGGGCCGTTGGCCGCGCCGGGTTGCACTCGGGCGTGTCAATCGGCTAAATTTGATCGTCGGCGCAACAAGTGCCAACGGGATCATGAGAACTTCGCAAGTCCTCGGCAGTTTCGAGGCGGGATCCCGGTTACGAATACGAGAAGAGATGAGCTCCAACGTGGTCTACGCGATCGTCAAGGCTGGCGGCCGGCAGGAAAAGGTGTCCGTCGGTGACGTCGTCGTCGTCGACAAGCTGGCAGAAGAAATCGGTTCGAGCATCGAGCTCCAGCCGCTGATGCTGGTGGATGGCGACGCCATCACTGTTGACGCAGCCAAGCTGGGCAAGGTTTCCGTCAAGGCTGAGGTTGTCGACTCGGCCAAGGGCCCCAAGATTTCCATCATTAAGTACAAGAACAAGTCGGGCTACCGCAAGCGCCAGGGACACCGTCAGAAGATGTCGGTCGTCAAGATCACCGAGATCGCCTGAACCCGACGTTCCCACGAGCAGAAAGTAGCACCTGATGGCACATAAGAAGGGCCTTGGTTCCTCCCGTAACGGTCGCGACTCGAACGCGCAGCGCCTCGGCGTGAAGCGCTACGGCGGCCAGCTGGTCAACGCTGGTGAGATCCTCGTTCGTCAGCGCGGCACCCACTTCCACCCTGGCGACGGCGTTGGCCGTGGCAAGGATGACACCCTGTTCGCCCTGCGCGCCGGTGCGGTTGAGTTCGGCCGCAAGCGCGATCGCAAGGTTGTCAGCGTTTCGCCGGTCTCTGCCTGAGACCGCGCGCACGAAGGGCGTCCGGCGTTGCCGGACGCCCTTTTCACTATTCATTGTCGGTTGGTAGGAGCACCAGTGGCAGACTTCGTGGATCGCGTGACGCTGCACGCGGCGGGTGGCAACGGCGGCAACGGCGTTGCCTCGATTAAGCGTGAAAAGTTCAAGCCGCTGGCCGGCCCCGACGGTGGCGATGGCGGCAACGGCGGCTCGGTGATCCTGGAGGTGAGCGAGCAGGAGACGACTCTGCTCAACTATCACCGCAGCCCGCACCGCCGCGCCGACAACGGTACCCCCGGCATGGGCGATTTCCGTCAGGGTAAGACCGGCGCGGATATCGTCCTGCCGGTTCCGGAGGGAACGGTCGTCAAGTCGATGTCGGGCGAGCTGCTGGCCGACCTGACCGGCGCGGGCGCGCGCTTCGTGGTCGCCGAGGGCGGCCGCGGAGGTCTGGGCAACGCTGCGCTGGCCTCTAAGGCACGCAAGGCTCCCGGCTTCGCTCTCCTGGGTGAGCCGGGCGAGGAACGCGACGTGGTCCTCGAGCTCAAGTCCGTTGCGGACGTGGCCCTGGTTGGCTTCCCGTCGGCGGGCAAGTCCTCACTGATCGCCGCCCTGAGTTCGGCGCGCCCGAAGATCGCCGATTACCCTTTCACGACCCTGGTCCCTAACCTGGGCGTCGTGTCGGCGGGGGACACGCGCTACACGGTCGCTGACGTCCCCGGCCTGATCCCCGGCGCGTCCCAGGGACGAGGCCTGGGCCTGGACTTCCTGCGCCACATCGAGCGCTGCGCGGTCATCGTACATGTCCTGGACACGGCCGCTTTTGAGACCGATCGCGAGCCCGTGGAGGACCTGCGCATTATCGAGGCGGAGCTCGAGGCCTACCAGGGTGACCTCACCCAGGTCGAGGGTTACGTGCCGATCATGGAGCGTCCCCGCGTCATCGTCCTGAACAAGATCGACATTCCCGACGGACGTGACCTGGCCGAGATCACGCGGCCCGACCTCGAGTCGTTCGGCTGGCCGGTCTTCGAGGTGTCCGCCGTGTCCCATGAGGGACTCAAGCAGCTGTCGTTCGCGTTGGCTGGCATCGTCGAGGAGGAGCGCGCGAAGCGCCCCGCCCTCGAGGCTGCCCGCCCGGTTATTCGCCCCAAGGCGGTCGGGCGCAGCGTGGAGATCACGGTGCGCAAGACTCGCAAGGACGGGGAAGAGGTCTACCAGGTGCGCGGCGACAAGCCGGAGCGCTGGGTGCGTCAGACGGACTTCGCCAACGACGAGGCCGTGGGATACCTCGCGGATCGCCTGAACGCCGCGGGCGTCGAGGACGAGCTGATGAAGGCCGGCGCGGTTGCCGGCGACACCGTCGTGATTGGCGACCTGGACGGAGGCGTCGTCTTCGACTGGGAGCCGAGCCTCACGACCGGACCGGAGCTGCTGGGCTCGCGTGGCACCGACCTGCGCCTGGAGCAGAACGCGCGTCCGAGCCGCAAGGAACGCCGCGAGGTGTATCACCAGGTCATGGACGCGAAGAGCGCGGCTCGTGACGAGTTGTGGACGGAGCGTCAGGCCGGACATTGGACCGACGCGTCGGATCAGTCATGAGCGGGGTGTCTGGCGCTTCACGCATCGTCGTCAAGATCGGCTCCTCGTCGCTGACGCGCGAGGATGGCGGTCTGGATCTGAACCGTATTGACGCCGTCGCGCGCCTCGTGTCCCGCTGGCGCGGGCGCGACCGGGAGGTCGTCATCGTCTCTTCGGGCGCTGTCGCCGCGGGGCTGGATCCGCTCGGTTTTTCGGCCAAGCCGAAGGATCTGCCCAGCGTCCAGGCGGCTGCCGCGATGGGCCAGGGGCTGCTCATGGCTCGTTGGACGGCCGCGTTCCAGGCTCACCACTTGGACGCCGCGCAGGTCCTGCTGACAACGGACGACGTCATGCGTCGCGACCACTACACGAACGTGCGCGCTGCCCTCTCACGGCTCCTAGGCCTCGGCGTCGTCCCGATCCTCAACGAGAACGACGCCGTGACCACCCGGGAGCTGCGCTTCGGCGATAACGACCGCCTGGCCGCCCTGATCGCCCAGATGATCAAGGCCGACGCCCTGGTGCTCCTCACGGACGTCGACGGACTGTACACGGCGCCCCCGGACCACCCGGGCTCGCAGCTGATCGAGCGCGTCGCAGGAGCGGACGACCTCATGAGCGTCCTCGTCACCGGTGCGGGTTCGCGCGTGGGCACCGGAGGCATGGCGACGAAGGTGCAGGCCGCCATGCTGGCGACCGCCAGCGGCATCGGAGTCCAGCTGGCCAGCGCCGACGACCTGCAGGCGGTCCTGGAGGGGACGCGGGTGGGCACATGGTTCGAGCCCAGCGCCCAGCGCCCCGCCTCACGGCGCCTCTGGATCGCCCACGTGGCCCCCTCGCGCGGCGAGATCATCGTGGACGAGGGCGCCGCGCGTGCGATTACCGCGGGCAAGAAGTCGCTCCTCGTCGCCGGGGTGCACTCGGTCCTCGGTCACTTCGAGGCGGGGGATGTGGTCGACGTGGCGAGCCCGACCGGGCTGATTGCGCGCGGCGTGTCCGGCTACGACTCGGACACCCTCGCCGAGGTTGCGGGCGCGGGCATGGAGCAGCTGGCGGCAGCCGGCTACGAGCACCCCAGGCCCGCCATTCACCGCGACGACCTCGCGGTGTTGGGCGACGCATTTTCCGCGATGGGCGCGGACTGACACGGTCCGAATGCCACTCGTGTGACATGATGTGAGAGTGGATACTGCTGCAGACATTTCCCAGGTGACCGACGCCGCCCGCGAGGCGGCGCGCGTGCTCGCAGGCGCGACGACCCACGCGAAGAACCGCGGACTTGAGGCAATCGCGGCTGCGCTCGTGGAGCGCGCCGACCAGATCCTGGCCGCGAATGCCGAGGACATGGCGCGCGGTCGCGCCGAGCAGATGAGCGACGGGCTGCTCGACCGCCTGGCCCTGACGAAAGACCGTCTTCGCTCCATCGCCGACGCCGTCCTTGAGATCGTCGCCCTGCCCGACCCGGTCGGCCAGGTCGTGCGCGGAAGCCGCACGGACATCGGCCTGCGCGTCACGCAGGAGCGCGTGCCCCTGGGTGTTATCGGCATCATCTACGAGGCCCGTCCCAACGTGACGATCGACGCGGCCAGCCTGGGGATCAAGGCGGGAAATGCCGTCATCTTGCGCGGGGGAAGCGCCGCCCAGGCCTCGAACCGCGTCCTCATTGAGGTGTGCCGTGACGCGCTGACCTCGGTCGGCCTGCCCGCAGACGCGATCCGCAGCGTCGACGAGTGGGGCCGGGCGGGTGCCCGAGCCATGATGCGCGCCCGCGGGGCCATCGACGCGCTCATTCCGCGCGGGGGAGCGGGGCTCATCAACGCCATCGTCGAAGAGTCGCGCGTGCCCGTCATCGAGACGGGGACCGGTAACTGCCACCTCTACGTCGATGCGTCGGCCGACCTGGAGGCCGCCGAAGCCATCATCATGAACGCTAAGACGCAGCGCGTGGGCGTGTGTAACGCTGCGGAGACGCTGCTGGTGCACGCCGACATTGCCCAGCGTTTCCTGGTTGCCGCGATCACGCGCCTGACGACGGCCGGCGTGACGATCCATGCCGACGAGGCCACCCGGGCCATCGTGGACGGCCAGCCCTCGATCGACGCCGACATGATCGTGCCCGCCACCGAGGCCGATTGGGAGACTGAGTATCTCTCGATGGACCTGGCGGTGCGCGTCGTTGAGAGCGTCGAGGAGGCCACCGAGCATATTCGGCGTTATTCGACCGGGCATACCGAGGGAATTGTTGCATCCGACGTGTCGGCCATCGCCGCCTTCCGGGCGGGGGTCGACGCCGCCGCCATCGCCATCAACGCCTCGACCCGCTTCACTGACGGCGGGCAGCTGGGTCTCGGCGCAGAAGTGGGGATTTCGACCCAGAAGCTCCACGCGCGTGGCCCCATGGGGCTCGCGGAACTGACGACGACCACCTGGATCTACGAGGGGGAAGGAACCATCCGCCCGTGAGCGCGCAGGAGAAGGACCCCGCCCCGGCCTCGGGCGGCACTAAGATCGAGAAGACCACCGAGGCCACGGCGGGCGCCACCGCCGCCCCGGCCCTGCCCCAGCATCCCCCGCGCGCCCTGCGCAGGAGGCGGGCGATCGGCATCATGGGCGGCACCTTCGACCCCATTCACCACGGGCACCTCGTCGCCGCGTCGGAGGTCATGGACGTGTTCGGGCTCGACCAGGTCGTGTTCGTGCCCGCCGCCGTGCAGCCGTTCAAGGCGAATCGACGCGTCACGTCGGCCGAGCACCGCTACCTGATGACCGTCATCGCGACCGCCTCCAACCCTCGGTTCGCCGTCTCACGCGTCGACATCGACCGCGGCGGGACGACCTACACGATTGACACGCTGGCCGATCTGTCCGCGGAATACCCGGACTCGGACTTCTACTTCATCACCGGCGCCGACGCGCTGGCGCAGATCGCGCAGTGGAAGGACGCCGATAAGCTTTTCGAGCAGGCGCACTTCATCGGTGTGACGCGCCCGGGACACAACCTGTCGGATCCCGGCCTGCCGCACGAGTCCGTGTCCCTGCTGGAGGTTCCCGCCATGGCTATCTCCTCCACCGACTGTCGCTCGCGCGTCGAGGAAGGAAAACCCGTGTGGTACCTCGTGCCCGACGGCGTCGTCCAATACATCAACAAGTACGGCCTCTACCGGTCCTAACGCAAGGAGAACAGTGAGCCTTCCCGACGCTACCGCAGAACTGGCGAGCCTGGTCGCCCGCGCCGCGCACGACCGCGGCGGCATCAACCCCGTGCTCGTGGACGTGACCAGCAAGCTCGCCTTGGCTGACGCCTTCGTCGTCGTGTCCGCGCCGACCGACCGTCAGGTGCGTGCCATCGCCGAGGACATCATGGATCGGGTGTGGGCCGAGCACAGCCGTCGCCCCGCGCACATCGAGGGCCGCGCCGAGGGAACCTGGGTGCTGCTGGACTACTCGGAGCTGCTCGTCCACGTGCTCTCAGAGGAGGAACGCGACTACTACGCGCTCGAGCGCCTGTGGGGCGATTGCCCCGCACAGGCGATCGACGTGGACACGGACGAGGCCCGCGCGGCCGCGGCCGAGCGTGCGGCGGCGCACGGCGCGGAGTCAGGGCAGTGACCGCGTCCCGGATTGTCCTGCTGCGCCACGGCCAGACTGACTTCAACCTGCAGCGTCGCTTTCAGGGGCACATCGACAAGCCCCTGAACGAGGCTGGGCGATCCCAGGCGGCTGGGGCAGCCGGCGTGCTCGTGAGCCGCCTGTGCGAGCCGAGCGCCGAGGTGGGCATGATCGCCGCGGAGAACACGCGCAGCTACGACGACGGGGGAGTGCGTATCGTGAGCTCGCCCCTGGGGCGGGCGCTGGAGACAGCGCGTATTGTCGCGCGCGTCTTCGATATTGCCGACTACCCCTGCGAGGGCCCGTCCAGCGACGAACGGCTCACGGAACGCTACTACGGGACCTTTGAGGGCAAGACCTACGAGGAGATCGCGCGCGATCAGCCCGAGGCCTACGCGCAGTATCGGGCCGACGGCGAATGCGAGAGCGCCGAGGTGGAACGCTCCGAGGTCGTGGGTGCGCGTTTCCGCGACGCCGTCCTGGAGGCGGCGGCCGGGTGCCGGTCCGACCAGTCACTCATCGTCGTCTCGCACGGTTCCGCGATCGCGCGCGGCGTCGTGTCCCTGCTCGGCCTCGATCCCGCCGACTTCAACGGGCTGCGTGGCGTCGATAACTGCCACTGGTCGGAGCTCGTGCCGGTCGGCGTCTCGACGGCCAAGAGCGCGGCGCGCACCGGCTGGCGTCTGGCCTCGCACAATATCGGCGCGCGCGAGGACATCCTGGGCGCGTAGCCTCCTGGGCCCGGCTACCCCTTCTATGAAGACAACAGACATGCTTGTGATGAGCGACACTTGATTTTAATTTGCGCTTCCTTCTTCGGGTTGGCTATTATTTATCAGGTCGCCGGGGCGACGAACTAAATACGGGGCTATGGCGCAGTTGGTAGCGCGCTTCCATGGCATGGAAGAGGTCGGGGGTTCGAATCCCCCTAGCTCCACCGAAAATCCGGTGCTCGATCAGCGAGCGCCGGTTTTTTATTGTCTGCGACGGGTGTTCGTCGGGCGCGTCTCCTGGACCGGGTTATCGGGGTTCCAGGACACTACGTGTTGCTGGAGGGGTGACTTTTCGACGTGTTGGTGCGGGAAAGTCGGTGTTTTAGTTGGTTGAGACCAACTATGAGGATGGACAAATCGTGTTGGTTGTGTAGCGACTTTTCGGCTTGCTGGTGCGGGAAAATCAACATTGAAGGGGATTGTTTTATCGTGGGGGTATGAATACTCCCATGTCCCTGATGTGCGGGCGAATGCGCGACAGCGGTGGCCGCGTTGAGATCAGGGAACACACGTCCCTGATGTGCGGGCGAACGTGTGGCCTGGTATGGGCACTCAGCTTCAGGGGATAGTTCACCAGCGTCGACGGTATCCACCATGCTCGGCCACTGGCGCGCCGCCGTCTGCGCCATCGGCTGTGCTACCGGCAACATGCGCGCGGTAGCGCATGATTCCTGTTGGGTGTGCTGCCCAAGAATTTCGCATGCAATTCCCCCAGCACTATGTCGTACCCCACATGCACATCGTTGGAATTGCAACGTTTGTAGATGTTGTTGAAAGTTCACTCAATCGAATTGCATGCGAAACTGCGCCGAGCGAGCGCACCTGCATGAACGCGCGTCCGACACCTCGCACGTGGGCTCGCTGATTCGCACGTGGGCCAGCTGATTCGCACGTGGGCCCGCCAACGTGCCGGCCGCCCATCTCGCCGCGATTTCGCCAACGTGTCCACCCATGTACCCCAATCGACCCTCTGTCGGCGCTTATCGCTCAACGGGTCTGCACGTTGCCGTGGCGGCATGTCCTCTCGCTCGACTGTGGTGGGGTGGGGGAGTGGGGTGCTGCGACCTGCTATCGGTCGGAAAACTGATGCTCTGGTCATGATGATGGTTGCGAAACGGTAAGTGCCCTCCCGGAAAATATAACGTTTTGATATCGGAATGTGGGATGTTCAAAATCTGTCAAACCTTGAAAACGTTGAAAATGCGGTCATTCACCTGTAATTGCTTACCGGGAAAAGCTTGAAATTGGCTGTACCGCGTGGAAAGATTTACCTGTCTCTGTTCCATAGTGTTAGGCCGGTCGTCAATGTCGTTCCAGCTCACCCGCACCCACACGTCGGTGGTCCTCGCTGCCACCACGATTGCGGCGTCCCTCGTCGTGATCCCCTCCCTGGCCGAGGGGACCGGCGCCTCGCAGGATGCCTTCTGCAACTCCCTCGTCGGTGCCGATGCGCGCATCAGCTCCGAATACAACCCGCTTCTCGCCAGCTATGCCTCCGCCGTCGCAGGTAAGCCCGCGGCCACCACGGCCGACCCCGCGCGCGAGGCTCAGCTGCGCAACGACCTCGCGAACGCGCAGGCCGCGCTTGAATCCGCTCAGCAGGGAGTGACCCAGTCCAACCCGTCCGTGGGCACTGCCCCCAGCGACAATGCCAGCACCAGTGATCGTGGCCTGGATTGGGTCGACTGGTCACAGGTTGACTATGACACCCAGGCTAAGATCATTGAGGCCCTCATCGTTCAGAAGATGAACGCCTACCGTGCCAACGCGGGCCTGCCTGAGCTGGTCGTGTCGGACACGCTGACCACCGACTCTCGTGGGTGGAGCAAGCACATGTCCGACACTGACGACTTTAACCATGATCCGGTCTTCAAGTACTGGAACGGCGTGACGCTCGACGGAGGCGAAACGAGCTACGCTGGCGAGAACATCGCCTACAACCACCTTGAAAACTACGGCGACAAGTGGGGGGCCTATGGCACGACCAAGAACCCCATGCAGGCCGCTGATGCCCTCTTCGATCAGTGGAAGAACTCCTCGGGTCACGACAAGAACATGCTCGCCCAGAACAACGTTGTCGGTGTGGGTGTGCATATCGCTCGGCACAGCGAGGGTACCCGCGTGTATGGCACCCAGAAGTTCTACGCGATCACCGGCGGTTCGCCCACGATTTCGCGCTTCCATACGACGGGCGACACGGCCTCGGCCTACGGTTTCGACGGCGCAGCTTTCAATGCTGACAACACGAACTACGTGTCCGGGCTGGCCGGTTCTGGCGACGCGCAGCGTGCGAACTCCTGGCAGAACAAGGTTGGCTCCCTCCCGGGTGTCGCCCTGCCTGTCGACGTGAGCCAGCTTCCCGCTAAGGCCGGTTCCGCCGCTCCCTCGACCCCGGCTCCCGCTCCCGTCGAGACCGGTACCTCGGTCGATGCCAACCAGGCCGTCGTTGACGCGCAGGCGGGTGTCGACGCCGCTCAGTCCGCCCTGGACAGCTATCTCGACTCCGTCGCCAACGAGCAGTCGACTGTGAGCCCGGCCGATATTGACGCCCAGCTTGACGAGCTTGCCGCCGACATCGCTGCGCAGACCTCCGTGCGTCCCGAGAAGGATGGCGGCGTGACCATGCAGGGTGGCGACGACAATGGCCGCTACCTGACCGCAGAGCAGTACCGCAATGCCCTGACGGCCTGCACGACGAGCGCCGGCGGTTATGACCCCGCCAAACCCGCCGATCAGCACAACGTCCCGAACCCGTCGATCGGCCAGCCCACTCAGCAGCCCACGGCTCCGGCTCCCTCGACCCCGGCTGAGAATCCTTCGGTTCAGCAGCCCACCGCTCCGGCTCCGTCGACCCCGGCTGAGAATCCTTCGGTTCAGCAGCCCGCCGCTCCGGCTCCGTCGACCCCGGCTGAGAATCCCTCGGTTCAGCAGCCCACCGCTCCGGCTCCCTCGACTCCGGCCGAGAATCCTTCGGTTCAGCAGCCCACCACTCCGGCTCCGGGTGCCGGCACTCCCGCCGCAACCACCCCTGCCGTGAGTGAGGAACCGTCTCCCTCGCAGGCTCGTACCGACACCCTCGCTGCCACGGGTAGCTCCGCTGTGTGGGTCGCGGTTGGTGCGGTAGCGGTCCTCGTTGCTGGTATCGGTGCGCTCGTCGCATCACGCCGCGCGAAGAACTGACGCAGTTAGAAGTGCCCCGCCGATGAGTATGCTCGTCGGCGGGGCGCTTTCTATTGTTCGGGGCTCGAGGGGCGAAGTGTGACGCGAGCCTCGTGACATGCTTGTTTGTTGGAGACTACACGCATATACTCGGTAAATGGATGTTGCAAAACTGATGCAACCCTGGTGGCCCGAGGTGTGAGCTGTCCCATCGGAGGGGCAGTGTGTCTTCGTGGCACCGCTACTGAAAGGAACATACGTGCGCTCCATAAACGTGCGTCGAAGCATGATCGCGGCCCTGAGCGCCGCAGTTGTCGCCGCCGGTGTCGTCATGCCCGCCTATGCGGCTGACGGTGACCCCGTGCCCACCCCGGATCCCTCGCCTTCTGCTGAACCGACGGCGACGCCGACTCCGGACCCCATGCCGAACCCGGATCCCTCGCCTTCTGCTGAACCGACGGTGACGCCGACTCCGGACCCGGTGCCGACTCCGGACCCGGTGCCGACTCCGGACCCCACGCCGGCCCCGGATCCTGCGCCCGTGCCTCGTCCTAGCTGGAAGCGGGACGCGGTCGGCTGGTGGTATGACCTGGACAATGGGGGATTTGCGCGCGGCGAGGTTCGCCAGATCGATGGGGTGACGTACCGCTTTGACGGTAACGGCTATATGGTCACTGGCTGGTATGGCTCTACGGGTTCGTGGGAGTATTACGCCGCTTCGGGTGCTCAGGTGCGCGGGTGGTCGGAGATTCAGGGCGTCTGGTATTACTTGGATCCTGAGACCGGCGTGATGCGCACTGGCTGGCAGAAGATTGGCGCGTCCTGGTACTACCTGGATGCGTCGGGCGCGATGGCGACGGGCTGGCTCTCTCAAGGGGGCGTCTGGTACTACCTGGATGCCTCTGGCGCGATGGTGACCGGCTGGGGTGCTGTTGGTGGGACGTGGTACTACTTCCGCGACTCCGGGGAGATGGTGACCGGCTGGGTGAAGGTTGGGGCGACCTGGTACTTCCTCGGCGGCTCCGGTGCGATGGTGAGTGGCTGGCTGAATCTGTCGGGTACCTGGTACTACATGGATCCTTCTGGCGCGATGGTCACCGGGTGGAGAGCCGTCGGTGGGACGTGGTACTACTTCCGTGACTCTGGGGAGATGGTGACCGGGTGGCTGAATCAGTCGGGTACCTGGTACTTCCTCGGCGGCTCCGGTGCGATGGTGACCGGGTGGCTGAATCAGTCGGGTACCTGGTACTACCTGGGCGTCTCTGGCGCGATGGTGACGGGCACTCAGTGGATCGGCGGCGAGCGTCACTGGTTCTATGATTCGGGCGCCTGGTGGGGTGCGTATCCCGTGGCGTCGAGCGGGTCGGGCGCCGCGTCGTCGTCGCGCACGTATCGCAATTGCTCCGAGGCTTGGAATGCGGGTGCGGCCCCTCTGCATCGGGGGCAGGCCGGCTATAGCGCGGACCTGGATCGAGATGGTGACGGCGTCGCTTGCGAGGTTCGTCCTTACTGAGTGAGCGTGTCCTCTTGCCGCGCCCTGGCCTCGTCGATGAACGAGGCTGGGGCGCGGTTGTGCGTCGGGTGTCAAGTTGGTAGGGGAGTGGGGCGCGCATATTTTCTGGTCAGTCAGTGTGGCGTTCTGGTTTGACACAATGGGTGATCGCTATTTAATAACGGGCATGATGTGGTTGTCGTTTTAGTGGTCGACAGTTGTGAGGCGGCAGCTCTCTGAGAGATGCTAAGTGATGCGCGACATATCGAGCCGGTAGTGCTTGATTGTTGACAAACCATCATGTATACTCAGTAACGCCTTAGCGCGGAACCATAGCACGCTTCTTCGAAGGATCATCCATTCGGGCGACCTGACAACTGCATGCGATGCCGCCCCCCACACCTGAGAGGAACCCATAGATGCGTCCCATCAATGCCCGCACGTTCATGATCGCCGCCGTCAGCGCTGCCGTTCTCGCCGGAACCGTCGTTCCCGCCAACGCCGCCGAGCTGACCGACCCCGCGACTCCCACCGAGGTCGCCGTCACCGCCGCCGATCCCGCCGCCGATCCCGCCAAGGATGAGGCTGCCGACGAGGCTCCTGCCGCTGACGAGGCCGACGACCCCGCCACAGACGAGGCCGGCGCCGACGAGGGCGCGTTCGCCTCCTGGAAGCAGGATTCCATCGGCTGGTGGTTCGACTTCGGCGACGGCACCTACGCCAAGGATGAGGTCATCGAGGTCGACGACGCCATCTACCGCTTCGATGCGCGCGGCTACATGATCACCGGTTGGCACAACCAGGAAGGCATGTGGGAGTACTTCGCGCCCTCCGGCGCCCAGGCCTTCGGCTGGAACGTCATCGACGGTTCCTGGTACTACCTGGACCCCGAGACCGGCATCATGCACACCGGCTGGCTGGAGCTCGATGGCACCTGGTACTACCTGAATGCCTCCGGCGATATGGCCATGGGCTGGACCAAGTACAACAACGAGTGGTACTACCTGGGCGGCTCCGGCGCGATGGTCACCGGGTGGGCCCAGATTGGCGGCACCTGGTACTACATGAACCAGACCGGCGTCATGCTGATCGGCTGGGTCAATGTGAATGGCACCTGGTACTTCCTGAACGCCTCCGGCGCGATGGTCACCGGCACCCAGTGGATCGACGGCGAACGCCACTGGTTCTACGGCAACGGCGCCTGGTGGGGCGTCTGGAACTGACGCGCGAGCTCCCAGTGAGCATCGCTCACTGACACGCACTCACACACGCACCCCGGCCTCGTTCATCATAACGAGGCCGGGGTACTCGCACTCAAGTCGGTGACGGTGCGCATGCGGACGAAATACGCACAGGGGGGGGCGTGGCCACGCGGCCACGCCCCCCAGCGCACGAGAAGCGGATCAGTCCGCGTCCACCGCCTGGTTGGCGATCTGACGCTCACACACGTCGATGAGCTCGCGGATGATGCGCAGCGTGCTCGCCGACGCGTCGGCGTGAGCCTCGATCCACGCCTTGCCCGCCGCGACCACGTCGACCTCGGGCGCGTAACCGGCGAGCGCGGTCGGGAAGAGCAGCGTCGTGAGGTCCTCGGCGGTGTGGAAGGTGAAGCGCTCCCAGATGCCCCACAGTGCGTCAAAGTACTCGCCGACGTAGGAGGCATAGGCGGAGGGCGTGCTGCGAGCCTGCGCCCAGAAACCGGAAATCATCGCCCAGCGGGTGTCGTTCGGGATGGTCGTATCGGACAGGACCTTGTCCCACACGTCGGCCTTGATCCACTCGCCCGACCGCGCGGCGCGGCAGGCCGCAGCGTTCTGGTGACCGGTCATCGTGTCATCATCGGCCTCGAGGGCGTCGATGTCGGCCTCGGTGGCGGCGCCGCCGCGCACGAGGGAGAGAAGCAGGCCCCACTTGAGATCGACGTCCAGGTCCAGGCCGTCCAACGTCTGCGTGCCGTCGAAGAGGCCGCGGATGGCGTCGAACTGCTCGGAGCTGGTCGCGTTGCGTGCGGCCGCGGCCACGAGCATGCGCTGCGCGTCCGACCCGGATGCGGCGGTGCGGGCCAGGAGGAGCAGGCGTCGGCCCGTGTCCTCGGCGGCCTCCGCGCGGTACTGGGGAGCGACGAAGGTGCGCACGGCCTCGTCGATGTGACGCAGCGTCAGCATGAGCAGGCTCATGTTGTCCTCGACCGGGATCGAGGTCAGCGCCAGGTTCAGGTAATCGCGGGCGGGCATCTCGCCGTCGCGGGTCATATCCCACGCGGAGGCCATGACGACGCCGCGCGTGAGGGAGTCCGTGAACTTCGTGATGTTGGAGATCGCGAAGGCCAGCGACTGCTCGTCCAGGCGAACCTTCGCGTATCCGAGGTCGCCGTCGTTGACCAGGATGAAGTCGGGACGGGCGATGCCCGCGGCCGCCTCGACGATCGTGGACGCGCCATCCACGTCGAGCTCGTCGCGGAAGACCTGGGCCAGCGTGCCCTCCTCGGTGAGCGAGTAGCCGGCGACGCCCAGGCGATGCGGGCGCAGGGAGGCGCCCTCGGAGAAGGCCTCCTGGACGACCTCGAGGCGTTCGATCGTGCCGTCCTGGCCCGTCGTGATAACCGGGCGCAGGAGGGTCACGCCGGCCTCCTCCAGCCACACCTTCGACC
>ERZ772999.512-NODE-512-length-24142-cov-4.614771_pt1 | contig 24142 bp, 19 predicted proteins | sample MGYA00511467_ERZ772999 | MGnify/ENA primary metagenome ERZ772999 (study PRJEB29015, sample SAMEA2738064) | human oral metagenome | biome: human oral; feature: human-associated habitat; material: saliva | place: China | collected 2218 ... | reverse complement strand
AACGGTTATGAAACTATGGTTGGCGAACGTGGCATTAAACTCTCTGGTGGCCAACGCCAACGCATCGCCATCGCTAGGGCCATCTTAAAAGACGCTCCAATCCTAGTCCTTGATGAAGCTACTTCCGCTCTCGATTCTGAATCTGAAGCTCTTATCCAAGAAGCTCTCCTTCGCTTAATGCATGGCCGCACCTCCATCGTGGTGGCGCACCGTCTCTCCACCATCTCCAGTTTAGATCGTATCGTGGTGCTAGACAACGGCAAGATTATTGAGCAAGGCTCTCATAATGAACTGCTCAAGCTAAAAGATGGACAGTATAAGAAATTATGGAATCGCCAATCCGGCGCTTTTATCGAAGAATCAAAAACTGCTGTAAAATAGAATCATGGATGATTTCAATATTAAGAGACAGCCTCTCGCCGAGCGCATGCGCCCCTCAAACCTAGAAGAGGTGATTGGGCAAAACAACATCGTTGGCGATGGTAAAATTCTCACTGAAATCGTCAAAAAGAAAGAGCCAGTCAATCTCATTTTTTGGGGACCTCCGGGGACTGGCAAAACTACCTTAGCTCGTATTCTTGCAAAAGAGCTCGATGCCGATTTTATCGAACTTTCCGCCGTTACTGCCCATAAAAGCGACGTCGAAGCTGTGGTTGAGCGTGCCAGGCAAAACTGGAATCTTAAAATCCGCACCCTACTCTTTGTGGATGAGATCCATCGATTCAATAAGGCACAGCAGGATGCCTTCTTGCCTCATGTTGAATCTGGCCTCATTACTCTCATCGGTGCCACCACGGAGAATCCTAGCTTCGAGGTAATCCCGGCCCTCATTTCAAGATCTCGTGTTGTTGTCCTAAAATCCCTAGATAAAGCTGCAATTTTAAAAATTCTCCATCGCGCGGTGGAATCCGAAAAAGCTGAAGCTAGGATCTCCAAAGAAGCCATCGAACTAATCGCCGACCTATCAAATGGCGACGCACGCTCCGCTCTGGGCGACCTTGAAATTTCCTTATCTCTCGGTAAAAAAATTACCTCAGAACTTGTCCTTGAGGCAGTTGGCAAAAAGATTATTAATTACGACAAGGATGGCGACTATCATTACGACACCGTCTCTGCCTTTATTAAATCCATGCGCGGCAGTGACGTCGATGCCACACTATATTATCTCGCTCGCATGCTTGAAGGTGGGGAAGATCCAAAATTCATCGCTCGCCGCATGGTGATTTTTGCGTCCGAAGATATTGGACTTGCTGGCAACGGTGCCCTTGGACTTGCCGTCTCTGCCTTCCAAGCCGTTGAGCGTATTGGCATGCCAGAAAGTGGAATTATCCTATCCCATATTGCCGTAGCTCTTGCTAAGTCAAAGAAAGACAGAAGTAGTTATGACGCCTGGAATCGCGCCAAAGAATTAGCCACAAAAACTCGCAACCTCCCAATTCCGCTTGGCATCCGCAATGCGCCAACCAAACTTATGGAAGACCTCGGCTACGCCAAAGGATATAAATGGGAAGCTGGCTTCCATCACGACGTTAGCTATCTTCCAGATGAGATAAAAGATCAGAAACTCTATTTCCCAAATAATAATTCTAGCCAAGAATCTCACTAACTTTTTTCCTTAAAACCGGCACTACTTCCTTAAGAAACCAGGGATTCTTCGCCTGCCAACGAAAATTCAATGGACTAGGATGCACAATTGGAAAATATTTTGGCAAATACTCTTGAAAACACCTCACAGTTTCCGTTAAATTTTCTTTTTTCGTATCCTTCAAATAATATTTAATTGCGTATTCACCAATCAGAATGATTAATTTCACATTTGGCATTAAGGCCAGTAGTTTTTCATGATACTCTTCAGCGATAAATTTACGAGGTGGCAAATCTCCAGTCTTGCCTTTTCCAGGAAAATAAAAATCCATCGGCATAATTGCAATCTTCTTCGAATAAAAAGTTGCCTCGTCCACCCCCATCCAGTCGCGCAATTTCTCACCAGATTTATCCATGAACGGAATACCATTTTCTTCCACTTTCGCCCCCGGCGCTTGACCAATAATCAAAATCCGCGCCGCCGTATCTACTTGATAAATCGGCATCACCCCGCGTTTTGTGTATTCACTATTTCGTTTGTCAGAAACTAGTGCCTCCTTGATTCTTGCAAAATTACTACAATTTTCAACCATACTATCACTATTACTGTTACTACTATCGCTATCGCTTTTACTATTACTATTTGTAACTTTATTCATATTTTACCTCACCATTATTTTACTCCCCCTAGCTTTTTTAGGGAAATTTGATACTATGAAGATATTAAATAAGGAGTCTTATGGGAACAGGTATTTTAGTATTAGTATTATTTTTTCTTATGATAGTCATTCCAGGTGTTCGCATTATTAATCAATACGAACGCGGCGTTGTTCAGCGCCTTGGTCGCTTCCGCAAAATCCTCGATCCTGGACTTCATGTCATCATCCCATACATCGACACCATGCGAAATGTTGACGTTCGCACCACACCGATGGACGTCCCAAAACAAGAAGTGATCACTAAAGACAACGTCACCGTTAATGTCGACGCTGTTGTTTACTTCCGCGTAATTGACGCCAAGAAAGCCGTCTTTGAAACCACTAATTACGCCTATGCCACTTCCACTTTTGCCCAAACTGCATTGCGTGACGTCACTGGTAACTTCGATCTTGATGAATTACTCTCAAAACGTGACGAAATTTCTAGACAAATCAAGGAGATCGTCGACGCACAAACCGACAAATGGGGAATCGATATCGAAAGTGTTAAGCTACAAAACATCGAACTTCCTTCTGACATGAAACGCGCCATGGCGAAACAAGCCGAAGCCGAACGTGAACGTCGTGCTGCCATTATTTCAGCCGAAGGTGAAAAAGCTTCCGCCGCCGCTGTCGCCGAAGCCGCCGAACTGCTCGCCAAAACTCCTGGTGGTCTCAATATCCGTACCCTACAAACCCTTGAAAAGATTAGCACTGACCCATCTCAGAAAACTGTTATTCTTCTTCCAACCGACCTCGCCGGCGGACTTAAGAATCTGATCAAATAGTTTTAGCTATAAAGAGAAATTAAATGAGCGAACAACCTATAATTAAAATACAACAAGATTCAACAAAACAAGTTAGTCAATACAAACTAGCTTGCATTCCAATATTAATTCTAGTTTTTCTAGCTATATTCATAATTCACGGAATTATTAATCTAATAAACACATCAATTGAAGAACATCGAATTTATGCCATAAATATCCCAGAAGAGTATGCTTTTAATTGTAATGCGACTTGGGATGAGAATACTAACTCCATCAAATGCCCTGAACAGAAAATTGATGGTACCTATTCAAAATACGATAAGACCAAAATACGGGTTGGATATTCAAGCATAGAAACCAAGGATAACTTTTTTACGAAAGAAATATCAGACTACACTATTGATCAGTCACTCTATATTACAGAAAACTACGACGAAGAAAAGGTAAAAGATACTAAAAACGAAAAATCTATCACGTTTTCTCTCTACAACACATATTTAAATCGAACCGTACTCGAGAAAACCGTTCACCTCCATTATGTGCTCACCGACGAGGATCTCAAACTTATTAGTGACAGAAATATTGAATGGAAGAAACAAGAGGCAGAACGCAAAGCTCTCCAAGAGAAGATTGAAGCAGAGAAAAAAGCCGAGGCTGAAAGAAAAGCCGCCGAAGAAGCCAAAGAACGCGCCGCTAGGGAAGCCAAAGAACGTGCCGCGGCAGAAGAAAGAAGACGCGCTAGCCAGCAGCAAACACCAAAATACACTCCGGCACCAGCATACTCCGGCGGACCAAGCACACCAAATCGCTCTGATAGCTATTCACCTAGCACCGGCACTAATACTGATGTTAGTGGATATTGCAACGACGGTACCTACGTTACAGGGAACCCATCCGCCAGAGGCAAAGCCAATCCTTGTTACGGACATAAAGGCTGGCGAGACTATTAGGTTGAAAGATGGGCAATAGTATTTCCTATTTATTTTATTACCTCAAACAAAAAAAACATTATTAAAAGATAAGTGTCAGAGAAAAATGATATTTTAAAATAAAGAAGACAGTCTACAGCAGTTGCATTATTCCCAAAAAAGGCTATAATATAAAACATTGTTGCACATTAATATTTTCAGAAAAGGGGGGTTTATGATTATTTCACGATACGTCAATTTCTCCGAGCAAGACGAGGAAATGTCTTATATTTGGCATTCTATTTTTGGAAATCCAATTATGGCTTCCAAAAAGCTAGCAGATTTTCTAAAAAGAAAACAAGGAGGTATAGACAAAGAGATTAGTATCACAGAAATGACTGATCTTTTTGAAATAAATACACAGGACGCATTAGAAATCCTACAGCAATTACGGGACGACCATTTTGTGGTCGGTTCAGAATTCATTGAACGGTCTGAAATTTCTCAGCTATTTGAGATACATAACCAGCCTGGAAGAAATAAGGTTAAATACCTCTCGCTTATTATGAGTGAAGAGTGTAACTTCAGATGCAAATATTGTATTCATTTCTCAAATTCGAATCATACATTTGATAAAGAGAAATTTATGACTGAAGCTTTAGCAAGGAAAGCAATTGATATATACATTAATCTTGCTTTAGGCAATAACCTGTCAGAAGCATATATAAATTTCGGAGGAGGGGAGCCGCTTATGAATTCAAAAACGGTTCTTAAAACTCTGGAATACATCGCACAAGTCCGTAAAAACATACCAATTCCCATAAAAGTGAGTATCAACACTAATGCATCGTTAATTACGGATGATATAGCAAATGCACTGATATTCCACGGTGTCGATATTGCTGTCAGCTTAGATGGGCTAGAAAAGGGGAATAATTCAGTTCGTCTATCAAAAAATCTTAATGGTACATACGATCAAATAATAAAAGGATTTACAATCCTTAAAAAGAACGGATATACCATTGATGGTTTTGCTATGACAGTAACTGAGGAAAATTTCGATAATGTCACCACAGAATTAATTGACTGGGCGGCATTGAACAAAATGAAAGAGGTCCGAATTGACATTGACGTTGTTGGTACCGTAAATATTCCGGTTCCAAAAATTGTAAACAGACTAATGTCTATTCGTAGCTATGGGAAAACTTTTGGGATTAGTGTAATAGGGTTCTGGTCCAGACCAGCAGAGAATATGGGTCTGAATCCAGAGAAAGAAGATATAGGTTTTTGCGGTGCTGAGCGTGGCAATTCTCTCTGTGTGTCTCCAAGCGGAAAAATATATCCATGTGGATATAGTAACTATATTCTATGTAGTATTGAGGAAATGGGTACTATATCGGCGCTCGATCCATACAAAACACTGTTGCAAAACAGGGATCTCCTACACAATAACTACTGTCAGGATTGTTCAATTTTGGGATTTTGCCGAGGTGGATGCCTAATTACACATGAGGCCAACAATTTTTCCGTCTCAGATAAGATTAGTCGTATGTGTGAGTTCTATCGGCTTATGACACTAGCAATAATTAGAGAGTCGGCAGATGGAACCTTAACATAAATATTACGAAAGGAGAAAAATCATGAAAAAAATTATTCTGAAAAAAGTCAAAATGCCGAAATCGGCTATGACCTGCAGAAAGCCCAGCAATTGTCACTGAGCTACACAAGGGCGGTTCTTTACGAACCGTCCATTTTTTTTTATAATCGTCATATGCAAACTCCCACCATAAAAAATATTATTGAAAAAGTCTATCAAAAATATCCTAAAATAGATACGATTCTATTGTTTGGTTCCGCCTTAGATCCAGGTTGGACTAAAAAATCTGACATTGACCTCTATTTTATCGACAATAATATAAATGATGGTCGAATTGATCTTGAAATCGATAGTGTAAAAGTTGAAATTCAAACAGATAGTTTTAACGAACTAAAAACCTACATAGAAGACGAGTCCGGAAAACTTCTAAATCGTAATGTCTCAACCATGCTCGCAAATTCAGAAATTCTCAAAACCGAGTCTAAAGAACAAATAGAAAGTCTCATTACTCTTGCTAAAAAAACGCTCAAAACGCCAGTAGACTACACCGCAGAAGACGTCAAAATGTGGAAATACTCCGTTAATGATTATCTAGAAAAATCTATCAAAGATGTAGAGCGTGGCAATATTGCAGCATTCTATTTCGATGCACATTTTGTAATCCAAAATGCAACCGAATTAATTCTTGCAACCAATAATCACTATTTCCCACAACCAAAAAATCTCACTCATATTCTAGAAATAATCTCACCAGAATTTCTCAAAAATATTGAAGAATACGAACTTGCGACTAGTCTAAACGATAAACTACTTTCTCTTCAAAAAATTGCAAAGCTCTGCAATCTTAAATAAATAGATAGAAAAATAGATTCTTATCAAAAATACAAAGAACTTTCATTTCTAGAGTGCTTTTTCATTTACAAAACAATTTTAAAGTCTGCGTATTTATCAGCAAAAGCATCTTCAATTTTTTTATTAGTTTTTTCAAGATACTTTTTAACTAGATAATATCCGAGTGAATACCCCGACCAGCGTGGCAGCTCATCATTACCATTAAAGAAAATCTCATTATAGTTATATTCATCAGAATCTAATTTATTTTGGATTAGGTTTAGAATCTTTTTGTTCTCATCATCGGAGCATTCGAGGACAGTTTTAATAAACAAAGATTTTTCAGATTTATTTTTTACAAAATCGGCTTCGAGTGTGCAAGCCAGCCCTTCGAAAACCAAACCATCGAAGAGAGAGTTTCCCCATTCTTCATTTTTACCCCAGCGAGCCGCGTGGCAAAATTCGTGGACCAACGTTTCTGAAATCAGATTTTTGGTTGCTTTTTTGTCATCAATATTAATACGAATAAAATCAGCAGAAAATGTATACCCACCAGCACCATTTTCAGGTATAATCATCGGAACTCGGTTAGTAACTAAGACATCGATATCCCAGTCTATCTTTAATTTTGGAAAAGCATATTCTTCGGCAGCTTTAACGGCATCCATAATCATCTCACTCCTATCTGAGAGATTGCCATTAGCTTCTGTGAGTAATATATTTACCTTATTCATGTAGTAATTATATAGTATCGAAACAAATTTTCGCGAATCCAGAAAATGGTGGATTTGGACGCAAAACCACTCTCGAACCTTTTTTTAGAGCGTGAAAAATACCCATAAACCTTGATTTTTCACGCTTATTTTGATACAATATAACTATGAACCAGATTATTAAATCCAGAATTGAAAAATTATCTAAAACATATCGCGAGCTCACAAAAAGCAATCGGAACGCGATTAAAGAGATTTCTGCTGCCGAACTTCCAGAAATGGTTTACAACTCAAACGCCATCGAAAACTCAACTCTTACACTTGAGGATACTGAGGATATTCTTATCCATAACATGATTCGCACGGACCACGAAATCCGCGAAATTTACGAGGCGAAAAATCTTGCTAAGGCTATTGAGTATCTAGATAATAACCCAGACGAGCCATTTACGGCCGAACTTATTCTAAAACTTCATAAAATCCTGCTTACAGATATTAACGACGATGCAGCTGGCCGTTTTCGTTCTGGTGATGAATGGGTGCGCGTTGGCACACATATTGGCGCTAATCCAGATTTCGTGAATGAGCTGATTTATGATCTCGTAAAAGACTATAATGACAACAAAGAAAGCTACTTTATCGAGAAAATAGCGCATTTTCATGCAGAATTTGAAAACATCCACCCGTTCATAGACGGCAATGGTCGTATTGGGCGCTTGCTTCTGAATCGCCAGCTAAAAATGGAAGGTCTACCACCAATAATTATCGCAAACAAAACCAAGACCAGCGAATACTATCCTTTGCTCGCAAAATACGAAAAGAACGGAACAGTAGATGACTTCGTTGATCTAATAGCTGGTCTGGTTATAGAATCGCTCTATCGTCGCATCGCAAAGTTGACCGCAAAGAAAATCATTCCTCTCACAGATTGGGCAAAAGCTCGCGAGCTTAACATTCAGGCTGTTTCGAACAAGGCGCTTAGAGGCACCATTCCAGCTTTTCGTATTAACGATCATTGGATGATTAATGCAGCGTTTGAGGAAGCGGAATAATTCGCTATTATACGTAAAAAAGTAAGCTCGACGGCGCCGATATCAACTATTACTCATCGTCACTCTGTTAGACATCTTCGAACGAACAGATCATATATTCAATACGGCTTTACAAAAGATAAAAAAAGACTCGTCGGTCTTCTACTATCGAACCTACGAGTTCTTAGAAATTTACTCGAATTAACACCGAAAGAACCGCTCGCTAAGCTTCTTTTGGACGCAAAGCGACTTATATGGCTGGGGATGAGGGATTCGAACCCCCGAATGGTGGGACCAGAACCCACTGCCTTACCACTTGGCGAATCCCCATCGGTATTCTTATCATATCATATTTTTAAAAAAATAATCCCATTTTCTCAAAAATCACTTTACAAAAGTTAAAATCCTCGCTATACTCCTATTGACAGTCTGGTATCAGACTATTTTTTATGGAAGGAGCAAATGGCAAATATCACTCGCATCAAAGCTGGCGATTCCAAGGGTAAAACCGAAGAACAGAATCAGCCAACCAAGATTCATCAAGAGACAAAAACCGCTATTTCAAAGCAGCCAGCCAAAAAACTTACCAAGTTAGAAAAGGCGCAGCAGAAATACGAAAAAAAGCAACTTAAAAAGCAGCAAAAATTAGCCAAAAAAGCTAGCAAGAAGCCTCTACCAAAGGTTCTCCGTATTCTCACTGCTCCATTCCGCAAAATCGGTAGCTACATCCATGCCTCCTGGCAAGAACTTCGCCAAGTTCGCTGGCCAAACCGCAAAATGACCTGGAAACTTGTTTCCGCCGTCATTATTTACACAGTCCTCTTCAGCGTAGTCATCATGCTACTTGACGCAGGTTTCACTTTATTATTTAATAATCTATTGAAATAGGGAAATAGGAGAAAATTATGGCAGTAAACCGTTACGACGACACACTCGCATGGTACACTATCAGCACTTATAGCGGCTATGAAGACAAAGTCGCCGAATCAATCAAACAGCGTCTTGATCGCCCTGAGTTCCAGGATAAAATTCTTGATGCCATCGTACCAAAGGAAAAGCAAATCGAGATCAAGAACGGCAAGCGTAAAATTGTTGACCGTAAAATCTTCCAGGGTTATGTTCTCGTTCAGATGCGCCTCTCTGATGAAACTTGGTACATCATTAGAAATACTCCGGGTGTCACCGGCTTTGTCGGCACAGGTACTCAACCAACCCCAGTTTCCGAAAAAGAAATCGCCAAAATCAAGAAGCGTATGGGTGTCGAAGATCCAAAATACTCCGTCAACTATGCACTCAATGAAGTTGTCTCCATCACTGACGGTCCTTTCAAGGGATTTGAAGGCACGATCGCTGAAATCGATTCCACTAAAGGCAAGCTCAAAGTCATGGTCTCCATGTTTGGCCGCGAAACGCCAGTCGAGCTCGACGCTCTCCAGGTTAAAAAGATTAGCTAAAAAAACTAATACCAACAATCTATTACACTATAAAATAACGAGTCTTAGCGGCTCGTTATTTTTAGATTCTTTTTCCATCTTAAAATTCCATACGCTTTTCACCGCCAACACTTATTCTCGCTTATGCTATAATAAAAATGTAAAAGTCCATCAAATAAACGGAGACAATAATGGAACCACCAATTCAAGTCAATTCTGAGATTGGGCGCCTTAAAACCGTTCTCTTGCATCGCCCAGGTGCAGAGCTCGAGGCCCTCACTCCAGATTACATGGCACGCATGTTATTCGATGATGTGCCTTATTTAAAGGTCGCTCAACAAGAACATGATGCTTTTGCTAATGTTTTACGCGAGAACGGCGTTGAGGTACTTTACCTCGACAAGCTAGCCGCCGAGGCCCTTGCGATTCAAGAAGTTCGTGAAAAATTCATCATGGAAATGGTACGTGCTTCAAAACAGGAAGACTCCTATTCAACCTACGCCATCGTCAACTATCTCCAGAGCCTTGAACCTCTCCAGATGGTTCGTAAAGTTATGGCAGGCATCAAAAAGAGCGACGTAGAGGTTATGGAGCCAGCCAACAAGCAGCTTCATCACTTCATGATTGACGACTATCCATTCTATCTCGACCCGATGCCAAACCTCTACTTTACTAGGGACCCGGCAGCCTCAATCGGTAACGGTCTTACCATCAACAAGATGCACTGGCCAGCTCGCCGACGTGAATCCCTATTCATGGAATATATCATCAAATACCATCCACGTTTCATGAAATACAATATTCCAGTTTGGTACGATCGCAACAACCGCTTCTCAGTTGAAGGTGGTGATGAATTAGTACTAAGTAAAGACACCTTGGCTATTGGTATTTCTGAACGTACCGAAGTTGAAGCCATCGAACGTATTGCCTCAAAATTATTCCATGGTTCAAACTTTACTCGCGTTATGGCATTAAAGATCCCAAGTAAGCGTGCCTTTATGCATCTTGATACGGTTTTCACCATGATTGACCACGATAAGTTCTCAGTTCATCCAGAAATCCTCACCGGTGAGGGCGAACTAGACATATATCTACTTGAAAAAGCCAATACTCATGTTGGCTATGAGATCAAACATCGTCGAAGCCTAAAGGAAACCTTGCAAGAAGTTCTTGGCCTACACGAAATTCAACTAATTCAGTGTGGCAATGGTGATCCAATCGCAGCCGCCAGGGAACAATGGAATGACGGTTCAAACACTCTCGCCATTGCGCCAGGTGTCGTAATAACTTATGACCGCAACTATATCACCAACGAAGCTCTTCGCAAAGCCGGCCTCAAAGTTATCGAAATTTCTGGTGCCGAACTCGGACGCGGACGCGGCGGTCCACGTTGTATGTCAATGCCAATTTTTAGAGAGGAGATCTAATGTTAAATCTTAAAGGACGTTCGTTCCTAACCTTAAAGGACTTCACCCCACGCGAAGTTCAAACCATGCTTGAAACCGCCAAGCAACTTAAAAACAATAAACTAACTGGTGTACCTAATCGTAATCACGAAGGCAAAACTATTGCGCTTCTTTTCGAGAAAAACTCAACCAGGACTCGCTGTGCTTTCGTTACTGGCGCCCGCGATCTCGGTATGCACGCTGAGTTCCTTGGTAAAGACGACATCCAGCTTGGCAAAAAAGAATCAGTTCGTGACACCGCTCTCGTACTTGGCCGTATGTTTGACGGCATCGAATTCCGCGGTTTCGCCCACGAAACCGTTGAGGAACTCGCCAAGTATGCAGGCGTACCAGTCTGGAATGGTCTCACAGACAAATTCCACCCAACCCAAGGTCTTGCCGATATGCTCACCATCAAAGAGCACGTTGGCAGCCTCCGCGGCACTTATCTTGCCTATGTTGGTGATGGTCGCAATAACGTAGCAAACACTTTAATGATTGCCTCCAGCCTTCTCGGTCTGCATTTCTCAATCGGCACACCAAAAGAACTCTTCCCAGATCCAGAACTCGTTGAAGAGTGTCGTGTTCTTGCAAAACAATATCAGACTGGTGCCACTATCCGCGTACTCGAAAATCCATACGAAGCTGTCGCTGATGCTGATGCTATCTACACCGACGTTTGGGTTTCCATGGGTGAGGAAGATAAGTTTGAAGAACGCATTAATCTTTTGAAGACCTACCAGGTTAATCGCGACCTTATGCTTGCTACCCGCAAGAATAACACCATCTTCCTTCACTGTCTCCCAGCCTTCCACGACAAAAACACCAAGATTGGTAAAGAAATTCTTGAGAAATACAATCTTGACGCCATGGAAGTTACCGATGAGGTCTTCTACAGTAAAAATAGCGTAGTCTTTGATCAGGCTGAGAACCGTGTTTACACTATCGAAGCTGTCATGGACTTGACTCTATAATCTAGGGAGCCTTCAGTAAAATAAATCCCGTAACTGGGATTTATTTTATATGCTATACTTAAACCATAAGTACTATTAATAATTTAATTAGTTCTATAGAAGGGAACAATATGGTCGACAAACCAACCGCCGAAGACACAAAGGCTCCGGCAGACAAACCAAAAAATGCAAAACGCAATCGCAAGCATATAAAAATGCTTTCCGCCTTTGCAGTTTTGTTCGGCATCATTGCAATGATGGCCTGTTTAACTTGGGTTATTCCATCTGGAAAATACAATTTAGTTTCCGATCCAAATAATCCATCCGAAACCATCCGTGAGGCTGGCACATATCAAGAAATACCAAAAATCGAAACCGTCCTGAACGACGAGACCGGTGAAACTAGCACCATCGACCACCGTCAAGGTCTTTGGGATATTTTCATGGCCCCAATTAAGGGTATGTCCGACCGTCTTGACGTCATCGTCTTCGTTCTCATCCTTGGTGGCTTCCTTGGCGTCGTCATGAAGACCGGCGCACTCGATGCCGCTCTCGGTGGGTTACTGAAGAAGATGAATGGTAAGGAAAAATGGCTTATCCCAATCCTGATGACCCTCTTTGCTATCGGTGGTACCACCTATGGTATGCAGGAAGAAGCCGTTGCTTTTTATGCATTAATCGTACCAGTAATGATTGCTGCAGGGTACAATGCCATGACCGCTGTCCTCATTATCGTCCTCGGTGGTGGTGTTGGTGTCTTAGCTTCAACCGTCAACCCATTCTCAACCGGTATTGCCGCCCGCACTGCCAACGTTCAGCTTGGTAGCATCCTTTGGATTCAAGCGCTTGTGCTTATCGCGATGCTTATTATCGCTATCATCTTCACTATGCGCTATGCTGCAAAAGTCAAAGCCGGCAAATACAAAGAAGATTCTTCTCTTGCCTCAACCTTCAAGGCTCTCGACCTCGAAGCAGTTCCTGAATACACCAAAAAACGCAAAGCCATCATGGGAATCTTTGCTCTTACCTTCATTATCATGATCATCTCCCTCATCCCATGGACCAATTTTCATATCACAATCTTTGAAGACTTCCATACCTGGTTAGCTAGCATCCCACTCTTTAGTGCCATCATCGGTGCCGAACATAATGTCGCTCTCGGATCCTGGTACTTCAATGAGATTTCCGCTCTCTTCCTAATTTCGGCTCTCATCATTGCCTTCATCTACCGCAAAGATTTTCATGGCAAAAATTCATCCATCACTGACATCTTCATCGATGGCGCAGAACAACTTCTTAGCGTTGCCGTAATCATCGCCGTCGCCGCAGCCGTCTCCATCGTCATGCGCAATGGTGGTATTGAAGACACCATTATTCACTGGGGTGAAACTGGACTTAAAAACTCCAACGGTGGTGTAGTTGGTATCCTTGCTTATCTCTTCTACCTACCTCTCTCCTTCATTATCCCAAGCTCCTCTGGACTTGCTGCAGCCTCAATGCCAATCATCGCCCCTGTTGCCGACCTCGTCGGATCCACCAAGGAAACCATGGTTGTCGCATTTGCCACTGCTAACGGTCTTCTCAATATGATCGCCCCAACCATCGCTTCTTTGATGGCCGGACTTACTCTTGCTGGTGTTTCCTACAAAACTTGGGTCAAACGCGTTCTCCCAGTCATGTTTATCTTTGTAGTCATCAGCCTTGTCGCCGTCTTCGTCATGGGAGTCATCTAATATGGCAAAAATCGTAGTTGCATTAGGTGGTAATGCCTTATCAAGAGATGGTAAGGCAACAGCCGCTGATCAGCTCGCCGTCGCTAATGAAACGGCGGCGGAGCTGGTTAAGTTAATTGCTGCCGGCCACACTCTTGCCATCGTACACGGCAATGGTCCACAAATTGGTAACATTATTCTTCATGAAGAAGCCATCAATACCGAAAAGACCCCAACTATGCCTGTGGATGTAGCTGGTGCCATGAGTCAAGGACAAATCGGTTACTGGCTTCAAAATGCTTTGAGAAACCAGCTTGAACAAACTGGAATCAAAAAGCCAATTGCCTCAATCATTACTCAGGTGCTTGTTTCTAAAGACGACCCTGCCTTTAAGAATCCAAGCAAACCAATTGGGCCATTTTACACTGAAGAAGAGGCTAAAAGAATCGCCAAAGCCCGCGGTGTTACCGTGAAAGAAGATGCTGGTCGTGGCTGGCGCAAAGTCGTACCATCCCCAATGCCACTTTCCATTATCGAATCCGACTTAATCAAAATCGCCATCGGTAACGGTGCCATTGTGGTCGCTAGTGGTGGTGGCGGTATTCCAGTTTATTACGACGAACATGGTCGTCTTACTGGCCTTGAAGCCGTCATCGACAAAGATTTTGCCGCCGAAAAGCTCGCTGAAACCATTGATGCCGACATGCTGTTAATTCTCACCGCCGTTGACTCCGTCAAGATAAACTTCAGACAACCAAACGAGCAGTCAATTGACCAAATCACCGTGGGAGATGCCTTCAAACTTATCGCCCAAGGCCAATTCGCCGCCGGTAGTATGCTACCTAAGGTTGAAGCCGGAATTAATTTCGTAGCTGGCGCCAACAAACGCACCTGCATCATCACCACGCCAGAAAAAGCTTCTCAAGCGGTTGAAGGTAAGGCTGGCACCAGAATTATTGCTGGCTAGTTAGCAATAATATTCATCACAAAAAATAAAACATAAAGACAAGCAGAGCCATATCTAGCATCACTAGAATCGGACACTTGTCTTTACTTTTCTCTATAAATCTAGTATAATAACCCCGTTACGCGCTCTAATTAGGAGTAAAAAATATTATGGCAAAAAAAGTAATTGGTAACTTGAAGTTACGCATCCCTGGTGGCAAGGCCACCGCAGGACCTCCAGTTGGTTCAACTCTTGGTCAGTGGGGTCTCAATATGATGGATTTCATTAATCCATTCAACGAGAAAACCAAAGATTTTAACGGTAAAAGCGTTATTGTCCACTTACAGGTTTTCGAAGATCGCACTTTCGCTTGGACCTGCCTCGGACAGCCTGTCGACGATTTGATTCGTGAAGAACTCAAAATCCAGAAAGGCTCTGGTCGTCCAAACACCGAGAAAGTCGGTAAAATCACCCGCGAACAGCTTGAAAAAATCGCAAACATCAAGATGAAGCAGCTTAACGCTATCGATCTTGAAGGTGCAGTAAAAGTTGTTGCTGGTACCGCCCGTTCAATGGGTATCGAAATCGCTGAATAATTTATTTATTCAAAATATTAACTAGTTGGGAGGGTTAGACGAAAGTCTAACCCGTTACCACCACAGAAAGGAAATCATCATGACTGAAGATAAAGGTCAGAACAACGAAGAAGTTGTCGCTATCGAAACTGTAGAAGTTTCTGAAAAATTTGCCAAAGCTGGTAAAAAGTCCAAAAAGCACGTTGAGGAAGTTAAGGCTGAAGAAGAGCGCAAAGCTCGTGCTGCCGAAAACAAACTCGCAGAGCTTGAAGTTAAGCCAAAAGGTGAAAAGCCAGTCACTCGTCCAGTCTTAGAGCGCCGTGGTAAGAAATACCAAGCCGCCTACAAAGACATCGATCGCACTAAGCTATACGGCCTCGCCGAAGCTATCGCGCTTGCTGTCAAGACCAATCCAGCCAAGTTTGCAGCTACTCTTGAAATCCACGCCCGTCTCGGTGTCGACCCAAGACAAGCTGATCAAAACATTCGTACTACTCTCGTTCTCCCTCACGGTAACGGTAAAGAAGTACGTGTTGCAGTTTTCGCTCCTGAAGATGAGTGCAAAAAAGCAAAAGCTGCTGGCGCAGACATCGCTGAAGATGCAGAGTTCATCAAACAACTCGAAAAGGGAACCATCAACTTTGATATTCTCATTTCCACTCCAGCCTACATGCCAAAACTTGGTAAATTTGCCCGTCTCTTAGGTCCTAAAGGTCTCATGCCAAATCCAAAAGCTGGCACCGTGACTTCTGACATCGAAAAAGCCGTCAAAGAATCTAAAGCTGGTAAGGTTGAATACCGTGTCGACAAACAAGCTATCGTCCACATCGGTGTCGGCAAAACCAACTTCACTGAAGCACAGCTCCTTGAGAATGCTACCGCCTTCCTTGAATCTCTTAAATCAATGAAGCCAGCTTCTCTCAAAGGTCAATACATTAAGAGTATCTTCATTTCTACAACCATGGGTCCATCCATCGCTGTTGAAAATATCTACAACTAATTAGACCAATAAAAAAATATACCGCCAAAACCGGTATATTTTTTTTATTTCCAAAAAATCACTAGCATTTTATTTTTTATATGTTACTATGGATTTAACGAGTTATATTTTAATATCCCGTAATTGCTAAATTTTTAATTATTTAAAATGACAAAATTAAATACAAAACTTAAAAATTTTTCAATTCGACTAGCCCTTCTGCCAGCCCTAATCATTAGCTATGCCGTTGTTTTTCTTGGCGCCCATACCCATAATACCTATGCCGCCACTGCGTCCATCGCCATCAGTGGCAACGCCAATATTGTCTACAACCATCCAGTGCCTACAGGCACTAATTTTTTTAAGAGCCTAAATATCAGTGTTAAGACTGATAGTCCAACTGGTTATAATCTTTATCTCTCTAGCGACAAGGAAGAAACTGGACTTGTTAGTCTCGACGCCTCCAACCCATATCGTATTGAGTCAGTTAGTGGATATAATAACTCCATCGAAACTGATATGGAAAATTCTTATGGTTATAATACCGAAAAAATCGACAACAAGCTCTATCACGCCATCCCAAGTCTTAATAGTCCTGTTAATATTCGAGCCGTTGAAGAGGAAATTGAGGAAGATTTTAATTTTAATCTCGGTTTCCGTCTGAATGATAAAATCCCAGCTGGCCAATATCAACGCAAACTAGTTTTCACGATGATGGTACTTGATCAGGCAAGGTCAACCATTGTCTCTGGTAGAGAATTTAATGCTGCTCTCAAAAAATCCCTCACTGTCACCGATCCTAGCTATTTTGCCGATCTTACCAAAACCACTCCAGCTGTCAATGAGCACTGGCCAGAACTCGCCATCGACATTGGTCGCAAGAAATGTAGTAACGAAATCACTGAAGCTCGCACCGTCAAAATCTCCACACCAGACTCCGACACCCCAATCTATCTCGGGAGTTACAGTCAAGGTGAGGAAGAGTGGAACAAGGTTTGCATCTGGACCCGTGCTAGTGAAATTAACTTTAACGAAGATCTTTCCTATATGTTCGCCGGCCTGGGCGGCACAAGCTACACTCTAAGATTCGTACCACAGGATGGCATAACCGATTCAATGCTTAAGTTTGATAAGGTTAAAAACCTTGCTCATTTCCTCCATAACACTGAAGCATATCATAGAGGAAGGATTGACGGCAGATACTTCCTCGACTATCTAAGAAATAATGATATTGAAGACATTGAGTCAATTTTTGAAGACTCCGATGTCACAAGTGTGGGGGATATGTCCTTCGCAAAACATGCAAAACATATTGCACGCGCCTTCAAAAATACCCCATATCTCACTGACGCAAATGTTTCATACTGGGAAATCTCCGATGCCACCGACCTCACCTCAGTCTTTGAAAACACCGGAATTTCGAACATCGATCTTGCTGGCTCAGATTTTAAGAACGCCACGCTCACCACAAATATGTTTAAAAACTCTAAGGCCTCGTATATCTATCTAAATAAGGCAAAGTTTGATAAAGTCACCAATGCCGCCCATATGTTCGACGGCGCAAACTGGGTCTCGTCTCTAGATCTTGCCCATACCAACTTCCGTGAAGTTACCGATATTACTTCCATGTTTAATAATTGTACTGCTTCAGTTTTTGACCTAAAGAATAGCAAATTTGAAAAAATCAAAGACTTCTCAAACATGTTCAATAATACATCCGGCGCCTCCAAAATCGACCTCTCGGCGCTACAGCTCACTGCCGCCGAAGACCTTTCCAATATGTTTAAAAACACCTATGCCTCAGAAATAATTATTAATACCAATAACAATATTGGGGGTAGTCATATCACAAACATGTCTGAAATGTTCAATGGCGCCCAGAATGTTACCTCTCTCAACCTAGGCAATATCACAACCGGCGAGCTTACCTCAATCAAATATATGTTTAGGGATAATGGTCGGCTCACTAGCCTTACTCTCCCACGCGTCTTTAATACTAGCCAGGTCGAGGATTTTAGCTGGCTGTTCGCTTATACTATAAATCTTGAAGAAATCGGCAATATCGCACAACTTAATACGATTTCAGCCCGGGATATGAATCACATGCTCTATGATACAAGAGCAAAGGTTAGCCAGATTGTTCCAATTCTCAAAACCAACCACGTTACTGATCTTTCCTATATGCTTAGTGAATCCTCCATCGATGGCGACATTATTTTCTCAAGCGACTTTCATACTGGCGAGGTAACAAATATGGAAGGTATGTTTGCACAAGCAACCTATTATACTGCCGATATTTCACATTTTGATTTTAGTAGCGTAGAGAATATGTCAAAAATGTTTATGGGTGGCACCACAGAAGTAAGTTATGGAGCCTGTCCACATGGTCTAGGAATGTCAGACGTTATCTGGCCAGCCAACACTCAAACCACCCCAGTAAAAACCCTGGCTTATCTCTTCACCAGCAACTGTAACATCAAGAAAATCAAGGCACCAAAAATTATTGCCCCGAACCTCAAAGACACTAGATATGCCTTTGCTGGCTTGAAGGAAGTTACAAGTATCGATCTAGATAATTTTGACACCAGTAGTGTGGAGAATATGGAAGGAATGTTCTCCTTTAATGACACCGATTTTATGAAGGATCAACATATAAAAATCAGCCTTAATACCAGTAATGTTAAAAACATGTCCAAGCTTTTCCACTATGTTTATGTCTCATACCTAGATGTCAGTGATTTTGATGTTAGTAAAGTCACTAATTTTTCCAATACATTCGGCTACACCTGGCTTTACGAGCTCGACCTCACTGGCTGGAACACCATCAGCGCAACTGATATGACCTCGATGTTTGAAGATTCAAACTGGCTTCAAAAAATCTATGCCTCCGATAGTTTTGTCACCACGAACGTAGTCGCCAGCGACAATATCTTCTATAGCTTGCCAGAAGCTCATTATCGCGGCGGCGCCGGATCATACATTCAAAATAATATTAGGTACGCCCACATCGACGGTGGCGCCGCTAATCCTGGCGCTTTCTGGCGTAAATAATAAATAAAAAAGTCCTGATTTTTCAAACCATTTATGCTAAAATTTAGCAGAAGGAGTTTGAGGGAATTATATATTTTCCACAATTTAATTATTCATAATTTCATATGCCAAAGTTTACGGATAGATTAAATACAGAATCCTCCAAGATAACAAGACTAGTTATCAAATTTTTTGCATCAATTCTTCCTCTCGCTACCATCCTTCTATTTAACCAAACATCTGTCTTTGCTACCACCGCCTCCCTCTCCGTGACTGGCAATGCTGATATTGTTTATAATCAGCCGACCACCGAAGGTGACGAATTCTTCAAAACTCTAAATGTCAACGTCAAAACTGATAGCAATACCGGATATAATCTTTATCTTTCTAGCGATCAGGAAGAAACCGCGCTGATCAGCCTCGATCCAACCAATCCATACAAGATTGCTTCCGTCTCTGGTAACAACAATAACATCGCTACCCATATGACAAACTCTTATGGCTACAACGTGAAAGCCGTTGATGATAAACTTTATAATTACATCCCAAAGCTCAGTACACCAGATGTTATTAAAACCGCAAATTCGCCAATTGAGGAAAATTTCAAATTCAATCTAGGTTTTCGTTTTAATAGTCAGATTCCTGTCGGCAATTATCAAAGAAAACTACTCTTCACCTTGATGGTTGAAGGCGACTCTAGTGCCAAATTAGTTTCTGGTCGCGAATTCAACGCCGCTCTCAAAAAATCTCTTAATATTTCCGACCCAAGTTATTTCGCTGACCCAACAAAAAGAGTTCCACCTTCAAACCAATTCTGGCCATACATGGATATTAGTATTGGAAAAACTAAGTGCAGTTCAAGCATCACACCTGAACGCACCGTCAAAATCTCCACACCCGATTCCGACTCCATAGTCTATCTAGGCACCTACCGCGACAGCTGGGATAAAATCTGTATCTGGACTAACGCCACAGAAATAAATTTCAATGAAGATCTTTCTTATATGTTTGCTGGCCTCTCTGGTATTAGCAGTGATGTCACTTTTAGCTTTCGCGATGGCAGACAAGAATCTATGCTAAAATTCGATAAAGTCAAAAATATCTCCCATCTTTTCCAAAATACCCTGGCTTATAATGACGGTACCTTTACTACAACCAATTTTCTCAAATATCTCAAAGATTCGCCAGTTGAGAATATTGAATCAGCTTTCGAAAACACTAGGGTTTCTGAAATCGGTGACATCTCGTTTGCCAAAAATGCCAAATATATTACACGTGCCTTCAAAGATACCCCTAGTGTCAATACCTCCCCAGACTTTTCATCTTGGAAAATCTCAGACGCTGAAGATTTGACTTCCGTTTTTGAAAACTCCAAAATCTCTACCATTGACCTCTCAAATTCTGATTTTAAAAACGCCACAAATACTACAAATATGTTTAAAAATTCCAAGGTCTCAACTCTGAAACTTGACAAAGCAAAATTTGAAAAAGTCACTGACGCCTCCTCCATGTTCGAAAATACAACAAGTCTTTCCAGTGTAGATCTCAGTCACACTACTTTCCGTGACACCATTAATACCACTTCAATGTTTGAAGGCACTAAAATTTCGGATATTAATCTTAAAAATGCTGCCTTCGAAAATGTTACCAACTTCTCAAACATGTTTAATAACACCAAAAATACCACAAGTATCGATCTGTCTGCCATTAAATTCACTAATGCAGAAAATCTTTCTAATATGTTCAAAGATAGCTACGCCAGGGAACTAAAACTCAGTAACCAGCTCAGTGGCCTTCGCGTCACTAATCTTGAGTCCATGTTCGAAGGCGCCTATTATCTTCCAAAAATCGACCTCGGTAGCATGACTACTGGTCGAGTTGATGCCATTAAAAATATGTTTAAGGGTGCGGAAACTCTAAATAGCCTCACCCTTCCGCAAGCTTTTAATACTGGCAACGCCGAAGATTTTAGCTCCATGTTTGAACAAACCTCCAATCTTGTCACCATCGGCAATATCGACAAACTCGACCTTTCTTCCGCCAAAAATCTCAGTCGCATGTTCTATAGTACTAAAAGACTCGATCTCGGAGCCATCACCCCACATCTTAAACCAGCTGTTGCCACCGATCTTTCTTACATGTTCTATGGATCACATGCCAATGGATCCGTAGTCTTTCCAGCAACTTTCAATACTAGTAGTGCTACTACGATGGAGGGCATGTTTGGTTTATTTGATGGCTCTAGTCCCAGCATTAATATCTCAAACTTTTCCTTTGCCAAAGTTAAAAATATGTCAAAAATGTTTATGGGATCTAAAGATGAGTTTGAAGCTAGCGGCTGTCGTGGCAGTTATGGAGTAACCGACGTCACTTGGCCAAACCTCACAGCCGCCCCAGAGCTCACAACTCTCAAATCTCTCTTCATCCATAACTGTAATATTCAAAAAATTAAAGCACCAAAAATTACCGCACCAAAACTCGTCGACATCAGCTACGCCTTTGCGGATCTTGGCACTGTAAATAGTCTCGATCTAGACGACTTTGACACTAGTAACGTTGAAAATATGGAAGGGCTTTTCGCTGGGAACTCTAGCAGGTTTAATACTGCGTATCGTGCAAAAATCAGCCTCAATACCTCAAATGTTAAAAATATGTCAAAGTTATTCCATTATACCTACGTTTCTTACCTTGATCTAAGTGATCTCGACGTGCGAAAAGTCACTAACTTCTCTAAAGCCTTCGACTATACCTGGCTCTATGAACTTGATCTTACCAACTGGAACACTATAAGCGCCACGGATATGTCAAACATGTTTGGCGGCTCAACCTGGCTCACCAAAATCTACGCTTCCGATAGTTTCACTACTGCCAATGTTACTTCCTATAATGGTATTTTCAGAAGTCTCTCTTCATATCGCGGCCAAGCTGGCTCGGCTATCCCAAACGACAACAGTATCGATTACGCCCACATCGACGGCGGCACCGCCAATCCAGGCGCCTTCTGGCGAAAACCTTAAGGCTTCGCCTTAAAGTAACCTCTAAGCCCAGGCTTACCAATCCTTGCGTAAGCCGCATCTACGCTACCTGCATGATATGACCAGTTAGCGCCGCCAATAAGATGGCTACTATTTCCAAACATATTAGTCGAAATTGAAAGATTTGTTCTATCAAATTCCTCTGGTCCATAAATTGTTTTGAGCCAACTATTCGAATAAAACATCATACTCATATCAGTTACATTCTTCGTATTAAAACCAGACACATCAATAGTTTCGACATAAGACATAGCCATAAACATTCCATTCATATCTGTTACGTTTTCAGTATTAAAACTTGACGCATCAATACTTTTTGTTGCAGCTAAATTCCTAAACATATCCTTCATATTAGTAACAGTACTAGTATTAAGACTTGTAAGAGACAAATTCTGTGGCCCTTTAAACATATAGAACATTTTCTCCATCGTTGTCGCATTGCCGCCCTTTAGATTAGAAAAATCCGCATTATCATTTGCCGTTGCCTTATAGAATGTATGCATAAAACTCGTGGCATTCTCAAAGGTTACCTTAGACATATCAAGTCCCCTCAAATTAGTATATGCAAAAGCTGCCTCCGCATTTTTTGCTGTATTAATATTTTCGAGATGTAAAATTTTTAAATTTGGGCTCGTACTAAGCAATGCATAAGTATCTTGAAGGAATATTGAATCCATCTTCTCAGTCTTCGAAAAATCAATCCCGTCAAGGTCAATTTCACCAAAGCAGTTCGCACTATTTCTTTTAAAACTAGCCATCCTACTTAACCACAAGGTTGCATCTTCCGGCGCATACACAATATCCGCCTCAGAATACCAATATACATAGTTCTTCCCACCTTTGTAATCATTCCACACATAAATAGGGAGGTCTGATCCCGTTTCAGCTTCGTTTAAACTACCGGCTTTCAGCTGATTAGTTCTCTGAAAGGCGTATGTAGTAGTAGGGCATCGCAAAAAAGGTGCGCGATAATTATTGCCTCCACTATACAAAGGCGTAGTATTATTATTTTTCTTGAATGTCGCCGTTTTCAAGACTGGATTCGTGATTACAGTTATCAAGATATTACCGCTATAAGTATCTTCAACCAGATCACCGCCAGCGCGCACTCCAACACTAATTTTTGGAATCCCTGCACCTGAGCTATCATCAATTCCTGGCGCACTTGCCGTAGTCTTATTTACGACCAACATTGGTGAACTACTACCTGGAAGCGCCAAGAAGTTCGTCTGGTCAATCGACACGCCCCATTCTTTTTCGCTGAAATTTGCAAGAGTCTTACTGGTACTAAGTGGCATAATTCTACCAGTATTATCCGATTGGCTTGGCTTAAGAATCGAGTCTGCTCCAGCACTAGATATCATCACCTTATATCCAGAGCGATTATCCGTCCGAATATTCATCAAAATATCACGTGCCTTAGCTGCCTCGTGTGCCCCCTTATCAAAATCAAAATTCAATTCATTTCCCGCATCCACGCCATTCAAAGTCATTGAAAGCGATTCAGCAAAAACGTTGTGATTATTACATACAAAAAAGCATATAAGTGAAAAAATCAAGCCACTAATCTGTTTAATTTGAATAGTACTCTTAATTTTTACTATCATGATTACCACCAGTCTACCACAAGCATAATAGATAAAGCAAAGGTTTGCATAAATATTACAACATTATTTTTACAACGTTTATGCTAACTTAGGCGTAATATTTCATTACGCGTAATTTATCCAACAAAAAATACCCCGAAGGGTATTTTTTTAAATAAATTCGTAGACTCGGTTTTTAATTAAGCTAATTCAACAACAGCACCGGCTTCTTCAAGAGTTTTCTTGAGAGCTTCAGCTTCATCTTTCTTAACTTTTTCCTTGACAGTTGCAGGAGCACCATCAACGATAGCTTTTG
>ERZ772999.507-NODE-507-length-24222-cov-15.755328_pt1 | contig 24222 bp, 26 predicted proteins | sample MGYA00511467_ERZ772999 | MGnify/ENA primary metagenome ERZ772999 (study PRJEB29015, sample SAMEA2738064) | human oral metagenome | biome: human oral; feature: human-associated habitat; material: saliva | place: China | collected 2218 ... | reverse complement strand
ATATTCATAATTAAATATTTTTATTTAGTGAGTACTTGACAGGTAGTACTATCAAACCTCTATTATTTTTCAATTAATGTTTTACTAATAAACTCTTGTAATCGTCTATCTTTAGGATTATTGAATATATCATCACTACTTCCTTCTTCGACAACTACTCCTTTATCGATAAATACTACTTTATTACAAAAATTTTTAATAAAATTCATTTCATGAGAAACAATTACCATAGTCATACCTAAATCAGCAACTCTTCCTATCATATCAGTAACTTCTCCTATCATTTCCGGATCAAGTGCACTAGTAGGTTCATCAAATAACATTATTTTAGGATTCATAAGTAATGCTCTAATTATTGCAACTCTTTGCTTTTGTCCTCCACTAATCTTACTAGGATACATATCACGAATACCATATAAATCTACTTCTTTAAGTAATTTATCTGCTTTCTTTATTGCTACATCTCTAGTCATAATTTTATTTAAACAAGGAGCAAGTATAATATTTTCTAATACACTCATATTATTAAATAGATTAAATGATTGAAATACCATACCAATATTTTTTCTAACTTCCACTAAATCATCTTCTAAATCTAATTTATTATCATTAAAAATAATTTCACCACTATCAGGTGCTTCAAGTAAATTAAGACATCTAAGTAATGTAGACTTCCCACAACCACTAGGTCCAATTATTCCTACCCTATCTCCTTCATTTATTTCTAAATTAATTCCTTTTAATACTTCTCTCTTATCAAAACTCTTTTTTAAATTCTTAATACTTAGCATTTAACTTCACCTCTAATTTAGATACTATTTTACTTAATACACTAGTTATTAATAAGTATATTAAGGCAATGATTATTAATGGGAAGAAATAATCATATGTACGAGAAGCAATAATATCACTCGCTTTAGTTAATTCAACTATTCCAATATATGCACCAACAGATGTTTCTTTAACAAGTGTAATAAACTCATTTCCTAAAGCAGGTAGTGCATTTTTCATACCTTGTGGAATAACAATATATCTCATTATCTGAAAATAATTAAGAGATAATGCACTTCCTGCTTCTATTTGCCCCTTATCTACACTAGCTAAACCACCTCTAATAATTTCAGCTACATATGCAGATGAATTAATACCAAATGATATAATACCAACTAATAATATATTCGTATTACTACTAGCAAATACAACATAATAAAGTATCATCAATTGTAGTATCGAAGGAGTTCCTCTAATAATGGAAACATATAATTTAGATATAAAGTTAAGTATTTTTAATTTACCAGTCATATCATGATAATTTCTAATTAAAGCAATTAATAATCCAAATATAATACCAATAACTAATGCTCCTATCGCAATAAGTAATGTATTAGTAATACCAGTAAGTATAAACTTATATCTAGAATCTTTAATTAAAGTCTGATAAATCTTACCATATATTCCACTATAACTCTTATCCTCTATTCCCATATGTTTTAATAAAAGACTATCTATCTTACCTTCTTTTTTTAATCTCTTAATAGTTTTATTAATTGACTCTAGTAACTCTTTATTATTTTTATTAACAACCATTCCATAATAATCAGTAACAACAGCGTCTTTTAATATTTTCATATCTTTAGTAATTAATTTAGATGCAGGTAACTCATCCATTACAACAGCATCCACTTTACCTACTTTCAAATCTTCAATTGCCGCTAAAAACTTTTTTTCACGAATTAATACTACTTTATTACTATAGTTTTCTGATAAATATGAATCAGCAGTAGTACCAAGTTGAACAGCAACTTTACCAGATAAATTAGAAGGTCCAGTAATATTAGAATTTTTCTTAACAACAATTACTTGACGAGACTCTGCATAATTTATTGTAAAATCTACTTCTTTTGCTCTTTCTTCAGTATAACTAATACCAGCTGCGCCAAAATCACTCTTACCGGTCTTAACTTCACTAATAATTGAATCAAAAGCAACATCTTTTACTACTAATTTCTTACCTAAATCTTTAGCAATTTCTCTACCTATACTAATATCAACACCAACTATCTCTCCTCCACTATAATACTCATATGGAGCAAATCCAGCCTCTGTTACTAGTACTAATTTACCTCTATTTTTGTTACAACCAGTAGCAAATAATATTAATAAAATTAATATAAAATATTTTAAACGTTTCATATAATCACCTCATTATAATTATACTACAATTTTTATTATTACAAAATAAAAAGGACCTAAGTCCTTAATAAGCCATATTATAATACAACTGCAGCAATTGTTAATACTAACATGTTGATAACAGCTATTGTTAAAACAACCTTTAAAGCCCATTTTAACCAAGTTGTATATTCAACTTTAGCAAGTGCAAGTCCACCCATGATTGCTCCACAAGTTGGAGTAAATAGGTTAACTAATCCGTTAGCAGCAACCATTTCCATAATTGTTACTTCAACATTGAAATGTAATCCGTGTGCTAACTTAGCCATAATTGGAGTTGATAATGTAGCAAGTCCTGAACTAGATGGTACTAGTACTGATAATACTACATGTAATAGATAGTTAAGTGGTGCAAATACTACTGCTGGAACACTCTTTAATGCATTAGCTGCATTATGGATAATATAATTATCAAGTGATGTTTCACTCATTAATACTGAAGCTCCACGAGCAAGTGCAATGATTAATACTACACTAATCATATCAGCTGCTCCATTGATGATTCCATCAACGATTCCTTTTTCTCCTAATCCATTAATAATACCAATTATAATTCCCATTAATAAGAACCATAATGTTGCCTCTTGGAAATACCAACCACCAATAGGTGTTCCTGTTAACCAAGAAGTATATTTATTATCAAATATTGTTACTCCGAAATCAGTCCATGGTATGAATGATACGATCATTACGATAAATGTAATAGCAAATAACCATAAAGTAACTTTTTGTTTTCCAGTTAACTTAACGTTAGCATCTTTACCTTTATCTCCATATGTCTCATCCATTGCTTTCTTTTCACCAGCTGAAAGTATAGAACCTTTAGTCTTCATAACTTTCTTCGCATAGTTCATAACAAATATTATTGAAATGATTAATGTTGAAAGCCATAAAACAATTCCTAAACCAATGATTGTTCCTTGGTTAATTGTAACTCCTTCTGGTAAAGTCTTCTTAGCAGCATCAACTGCAGCTCCAACAGCAAATGGATTAATTGTTGAACCAAGACATCCAGATCCTGCTCCAAGTAATACGATTGCAGAAGATACAACTGTATCCATTCCAGCAGCTACCATAGCAGCAGCTAAGATTGCATAGAATCCTACTGTTTCTTCTAACATTCCGTATGTAGATCCACCAATTGAGAATAGAGTCATTAGGATTGGTATTAACCATAATTCCTTACCTTTTAATTTCTTAATTAGAACTCTAATTCCATCTTCAATTGAATTTGTAGAATTTACTATTCTTAAGAATCCTCCTAAGATAAGTACGAATACACAAATATCAATTGCCTCTGTGAATCCTTTGATTGGTGCTAATAATGTTTGTGATAATGTAGCACCAACTACTCCACTACCATCAATAAGTGTCTTACCTGCATATTTAGCTGCTGGTAACACATGTGTTAATAACGCTAATAATATGATTAATAGCATAATTATTGTGAAAGCACTTAAAGAAAATTTCTTTTTCTTCTCCATTTATTATCCCTCCCTACAAATGGTTGTACCTGTAGTACCATTTAATGCATCTCGTGCGGCATCAAGTGAAGTAATTATGGCTTTATTACCACTTTCTTTAACGAAATACATACAAGCTTCAACTTTTGGAAGCATACTACCTTTAGCAAATTCACCTTTTTCGATGAATGTATTAGCCTCTTCTAATGTTAACTTAGAAAGATTTATTTGATCAGGTTTATTAAAGTTAATAGCAACTTGCGGAACTGCAGTTAATATTACTAATAAATCTGCACCAGTATTTAAGGCTAATAATGCACTGGTTCTATCTTTATCGATTACAGCAGCAACTCCTGTATATTGATTATCTTCTTTTATAACAGGAATTCCTCCTCCACCACATGCTATTACTATTGTATCACTTTTAATTAATTTTTCAATCGTTTCTATCTCAACAATTTTTTTAGGAATTGGTGAAGCAATAACTCTTCTCCATCCACGACCAGCGTCTTCCTTAAAAGTAGCACCAGTATCTTTTTCTAATTTCTTAGCTTCTTCTTCAGTATAGAAAACTCCTATTGGTTTAGTAGGATCATTAAATCCAGGATCAAACTTATCAACTTCAACTTGTGTAATAATAGTTGCTACATCTTTTTTTATACCACGAGTAGCAAGTTCTCTTTGTATTGCTTGTTGTAAATGATATCCAATATATCCTTGACTCATTGCTCCACATTCAGCAAATGGCATATCAGAAGATACCATATTGTTATATATCATACCTACTTGAGGACCATTACCATGTGAAACAATAACTTGATTTCCCATTTCTACTAGATCAACTATATTTTTAGAAGTTTCTCTAACTAAAGATAGTTGCTCACTAGGAGTCTTACCTAAAGCATTACCTCCTAGTGCAATTACTATCTTACTCATTATTTTAATGTCTCCAACATTACAGCTTTAATTGTATGAAGTCTATTTTCTGCTTCTTCAAATACTCTTGAATGACTAGATTCAAATACTTCATCTGTAACTTCCATTTCTTTTAATCCAAATTTTTCATAAATTTCTTTACCAATCTTAGTATCAATATTATGGAATGATGGTAAGCAATGTAAGAATATAGCATCACTCTTAGCATTATTCATTACTTTCATATTAACTTGATATGGAGAAAGTAATTTAATTCTTTCAGTCCATACTTCATCAGGTTCTCCCATAGATACCCAAACGTCAGTATATAACGCATCAGCATCTTTTGTTCCTTCCATAACATCTTCTGTCATAGTAATAGTTGCACCAGTCTTCTTAGCAATACCACGACAAGTATTAATTAACTCTTCTGTAGGCCATAATGCTTTTGGAGCACAAACTGCAAAATGCATTCCTAACTTAGCACATACTACCATTAAACTATTACCAACATTATTTCTAGCATCTCCTAAGAATACTAACTTTCTTCCCTTAACATCTCCAAATTCTTCTTGAACTGTTAATATATCTGCTAACATTTGTGTTGGATGGAATTCATTAGTTAAACCATTCCATACTGGTACTTTAGAATACTTAGCTAATTCCTCAACTATATCTTGAGCAAATCCTCTATATTCAATACCATCATACATTCCTGCAAGAACTCTAGCTGTATCAGCAATAGTTTCTTTCTTACCAAGTTGTGAACCAGTTGGTCCAAGATAAGTTGCTCCCATTCCTAAATCAAATGCTCCCATTTCAAAAGCACATCTTGTTCTTGTTGAATCTTTTTCAAATATCATTGCGATATTTTTACCTTTAAGGTGTCTATGTGAAACACCTTCATGTTTTTGTTTTTTTAAAGTTGCTGATACTTTTAAAAGATGTTCAATCTCTTCTGTAGTAAAATCAAGTAACTTTAAGAAGTCTCTATTTTTTAAATCTACCATTCTACGTCGTCCCTTACTAAAGGCATTGACATACATCTTGGACCTCCACGTCCACGACCTAACTCAGCACCTTCTATTTCTATAACTTCTAATCCTGCTTTCTTTAATGCAGCATTTGTAACATCATTTCTTGAATAAACTACAACTACTCCTGGAGCAATACATAATGTATTAGAACCATCATTCCATTGTTCTCTCTCAGCAGCAATCTTATCTCCACCACCACAAGGTATTAAAGTAACCTTATGATTTAAATATTTACCTAAAATATTTTCTAAGCTATCTTCTATTTTCTTAACACTAACAGCATCATCATGACTTCCTTTAGTAACCTCAAACACTTCTAAAGTCTTCATAATTTCTGGATGATATGTAAATGTATACTTATCAATTTGTGTAAATACTGTATCTAAGTGCATAAATGCACGACTAACCGGAATATTAAATGCTAAAACTGTATCTATCTTACAAGTAGCATCATTAAAGAAATTCTTAGCAACTTGGTCAATAGCAGCAGTCCCAGTTCTTTGACTAATACCAATTGCAACAAGATGTTCATTAATATTTAATACATCTCCACCTTCAATTCTCCAATTATAACTTCTATTATAATATTTAGGAGTATCCTTATATTCTGGATGATATTTAAATATATATTCTGCAAAAATACATTCTCTATTTCTTGTTTCTGAATACATATGATTTAAATTAATTCCTGTACCTACAGAAGCAAAGTTATCTCTAGTGAAATATAAGTTTGGCATAGGTTTAGCAATAAATCTATCTGGATCATCACATAAATCTACTAAACTCTTTTCATTATTTCTTTCAGATTTAGGTAATTCTGATAATTGAATACCAGCCATTAACTTAAGTACTAATTTCTTTGGATCTTTTATTTGATCTAAATAATTATAAGTCATCTCTTGATATTTAGCAGTATCAATTCCTGCCTCAACTATAAATTGTTTTAGAAATTTACTTCTAACCTCATCACTTCCTCCTAGTACATCAGCAACTAAATCTTCTAAATATACTACTTGGACTCCATTTGCAGCTAGTGCTCTAGCAAAAGCATCATGCTCCTTTTGAGCATTTGGTAAAAATGGAATATCATCGAAAAGTAACTCACTCAAAGTATCAGGTGTTAAGTTTAATAATTCATTACCTGGTCTATGAAGTAATACTTTCCTAAGAGTTCCAATTTCACTCGTAACATGAATATTACTCATTAATCTATTCTTCCTTTCTCTAATAATAGCATAGCTCCGCTATTATCTAAATTTATTATAGCAACCTCCTAACTTTTATACAAGAATAAAAGAAAAAAACAGGAAAAATTCCTATTTTTTCAAAATCTTATCAGCAAAATTCTTCTTAACGACAGCAATACTAAAATATCTATCTTTTATTCTATCATTATATGCAAAACTTGGTTTACTAACAACAATCTTATAAAAGTATCCTAACCCTTCTACATATTTAACTATCTCACTAACATCTTTATCACTACATATAGCAAATCTACTTCTTTCATATTTTTCTATATTATCACTAGATAAAAATCTCTTAACAAAAGATAAATCACTTCTACATAAATTAAAATTTAAATAATTAAAAATAAGTTCACCATCATATATACTATCATAATCAACTCTTTGTTTTAATGAGAATAAATCACTAATATTTTTTATTATTCCATCATAAAATATATACCCATTATCATCTATTAATTCACAACAAACAATTCTTCTACTAATACCACCAATTGGTTCTTTTTTATGATTATTAACTATATCAAATGCACTATCAAGTAATAAACTACCTCCAGCACCACCTAACTTAGTATCCATAACATATACTCTATTCTTATGATTTCTAAAATATTTAGACGCTTCTACCGCAGCATCATAATATGTAGGCCAACATCCACTACTACAAGATAAATGATATACATTACCCTTATTTATTAATTTATCCCACTTCTCAATATAATCAGTATATCTAGCATGAGCACACTCTATATTTTTATCACCATTTAATCTCCTATCATAATCATCATATACTTGACTATCATCAAGAGAAATAATTTTAGCTTTAACTACCCCGCTCATATCAACAGGATTTAACATAGAATCATATGTAATATTTTTCATACTAACCCACCTCGTTGCCATATTATACTACAATTACTTAATTTTATCAACTAAATTAGAAACTATATCTTTATTATCACTAAATATAAATATAATATATTTACCTCTAACAGTATAATATAAATAATTATTATTTTCTTTATACACTTTATCTATATATTTACTCCATAACTTAATAGTATCATTAGAATCTTTATTATTATTAAACTCATATATATATAAATTATCACTAGAATATAACTTATTATATTTAACCATTCCACTAACCCTAACTCTACTAATAGATAAATTACTACTAAATAAATTATATACATCTCTACTAACTCTAGTAGATATAATTATATATATATAACTAACAATAAATAATAAACTGATTATAATAATTCTCTTCTTCATAATAAAAATTATAACATAAAAGGACAAGTATTACACTTGCCCATATATTGTAGAGAGTTTTGAAAAACTTATTTTCTTATTTTACATTGTGCTTATAATTTTATAACTTCATATATCATCTCCTTACAACAATAATATTAATATATTAATGTGTAAGTTATTTGATAAAAATATGTGAAATTATGTTATTTCTTTTTCTTACTCTCATCTACATAAGAAATACCAGTACCAGGAATACTAATAGTCTTCCTAATTTTACCATTAGCACTTCTACCTATTCTAAATCCCTTAAAACCCCAAGAAAAACCTGCTCCTGACTTACCTAAATTAATATTAATACCAAAAGGTAATCTAATTGTCTTTCTAAATCTTAAACCCATTATTTCACTCTCCTAACTACATTCTTTTCAATTGATTTTAGTACAGTATCAAAATTATCATCACCCTTAACTGTGATCATACGAGTACCAATATCCCCATCAATATCTCTATATGCTTCAGTAACAATAACATCATCAAATAAATTAAAGAAATCCTGATAATTACAAATATTATCATATAAACTACTACTAATACATAAAGGAACTACTACAGTACAAAACCCCTTATATTTAGCCCAATCATCATATCCTGCAACACCATTCATCGTAACAATAACATTCTTATAATCAACTAAAGATGCTACTAAACTATTCGCAGAATCTCTACTAATAACACCATCTAAAGATACATTATTATTTACACAATAATCTCTTAAATATAAACTATGTAAACTATCTTCGTAAGGTTTACCATAGAAATCCACCTTATCTTCATAAAATATTGTTAATTTCCTAATATCATACATACTATCACCATATAAATTATATCATTAATTTTAACTTTATGATATAATATGCTCATCAGGAGGATTTATGGAAGATATAAACAACTTAGAAATTAACTATAATACAGTAAAAAAAGCAGAAAAGAAGTACAAATTAGCAAAAGCATTAAATGATTATTCTAAATACGGACTACCTATCGGATCAGCCATACTAGTATCTACTAAAGTAAATGAACTACTAGGAAATGCTTCAAATAATATAGTAACTGCATCAGGAGTATTAATATTCCTATCATCAATTGTAATGTATAAAAAATATGATAATTATGAACAAATTACTAAAGTAGATTTTGAAAGTCAAAAATATCTACTAGAACAAAAAGTATTAACAAAATAAAAGGCCTAAGCCTTTTTTATTTTATAATAACACTTCTCTTACCAACACTATTATATATATAATTTATCCTATCATTTGAAATAACCCAACTAGTAACACCATCACTATGTCTCCAAGGATCTATCAAATAATGTTCTAAAGTAATCTTATTATATCCAGCAAGCAAATAAACATGTAAATTAGATGGAATACCTTTATTAATAGGATCTTTTAATCCACTAGTAAGATATATAACTATAGGATTACCTTTATCAAGTTCTTTATCTAAATCTAATATACTATAACCAGTAGAATCAACTACATCACAATTACAATAACTCTTACCAAAACTAGATAAAGCATTACTATCTATCCAATGTAATTTATCACTAGGATAAATATCTCTAATAGAATATATAAAACCCTTACTAGGATCATCACTCTTAGGAACACTATCACTAATATCAAAAATATCCTTATCAAGTACATAACCCTTATAATGCAAACCCATTAATAAAGATGTCACCTCACATGCATTATAAAGCTTATTATCATTTTGACTAAGATATTCAATATCTAATCTCTTCCAAGCATGTAAAACCAACTTACTATAAATGTACTTATTTAAAATAATTAAACTAAGTACAATAATAAAACTACTAGCAATAATTAATAATCTCTTCCTCATAATTCACCTAATACTATTATACAATTAAAAGATATCATAAGATATCTTTATTTTAGAAGGCCAAAATGCTTTGAAAACATTGATTTTAAAACAAAAAAGTGAGACCACATTTGACCATAGTCTCTTCAGGGGGTGGCCAAACAGATGTTTGTATGTATTAACTATTCCCTAAACCCTTTAAATATCGCCATTTTATGTAAGCCTATTTTAGCCTATTTTAGTCATATTTAGCCTGTTGGTACCTAAGCGGTACCTAAAACCTATTTATTTTTATACCAAATATACCAATCTAATTTTCTATGTGGTTTCTCAACTGTGATCTTGTTTTTTTCTAATATATAATTTAATACTTCCATATATTGTTTATAATTATATTCCTCTTTCATTTTAAAGAATGAATTACCTTTTAACGATTTGTCTGTTAGTCTATTATATTCATCTGGTTCTATATACTTATATATATTTTTGCATAGCACCGAATCAAATATAGCGTAATCATCTTTATCATAGCAATGAACATTATGATATAAACAATACTTTGATATGAATGAGAATAAGTTTTTACCTAAGCATTCCTTTGTCCATCTGGCTAATTCCTCAACCAATGTAAGATCTCCTGCTCTTACTCTATTATCAAAATCAACGTGCGATATCTTTTCAGCAAGTTTATATAGTCCATCTTCTTTGCCTAAATTTCTGCTTAGATTCGTTCCATTAGTAATATCAATCAAGCTAATTTTCATTGAGATCATAGCTATATCATTATTTTGTGGATTATCTTTTAATGCTTTATCAATAATTATTTCAGCATGACCATACTTAACGTCGTTTTTTACAAGATCAGCATACTTTTCTAAGTCTTGGTTTGTTATATATTCCATATCATATACACCTCGTAATTCTATTATACCAGATAAATCTTAACTAATATTACTAAATAAATGATTAATAGATCAATTTTAAGGAGGTATATTTATGGGTTTGAATACAGAGATCTTACTCGGGAAGTGATGGTCAATAAATAAGGCAAATGATGAATACTCTATTTTAAGCATAGTGTATAGCGATAGTGATGGAGACATAACAGTTCCTATTTATCTACCAAATAAATTATCTAAGCCTGCAAAAAAGCATTGCAAATATGGTTGTTCAATAGCTATTAAAGAAATGATTTACATTATTGATAATAATGTATGTATTATTGCAAACAAACTATCTATGATAGCAGGTAGTAATCAATAATGTATATCATTAAAGGATCATATAAAAAAGGTGATTTATATTATTTCAAACAAAACAATATCAATTATAAAGCTTTTATGTTTGATATAAGCAATGCTACAATATTCAAAAATCAAAATGAAGCAATAAAAGAATGCATGATGCTTAATGATATAAGTTTTAAAGTTTATAATATTGGTCCATTTTGTAATCACGAATATGATACTCCGCCTGCTATATCAAGAAAAGATAACAAAACTTATATATGTAGTAATTGTGGTGCACGTGAAGTAATATATGATTTCATAAAAAAAGAGCCGATTAGTTGGTTCTTATTTATATACATAAATTTCGTAGACTTTTTATTCTGTTTCAGTATTTAATGAATTAAACAAGTCCTGTCTTTTTGATAAAAACGTTTTAGTTTTATCTGATAATATTTCTTCAGGAAGTGTTTTTTTGCTCGTAAATAAATCAAAGAATGCTTTATCATATTCGCTAGCATCCAACTTAACCAACACTTTTCCAGTATCTGAATCAAAGCAATAGAAATTAGAGTCAAATAATCCATGATGGTTACTACATAACCATATTCCATTATCTCCAGAATTAGCTAATACATATTTTTTATAGAATTGTTCTGACTTATGCTCATTTTCTTGATCAATTAAATCTTGCATGCAATCTTTATTTAATAAATCATTAATTTCTTGCGCATTACTATTTTTTATTTGTGCAACACCATATAAATGAGCTGCCTCTAAAATGTTTTCAATTTCACATCCACATAGATAACATTTTGTTTGAATACCCTTTTTTCTCATATTATTCTTAAACAACTCTTGATTTCGTATAGTTCCATTTGCTTTCGATATTTCATATTGTTTCTTTTCTCTATCAATTTGTTGTCTAACTTCTTCTGTTGTTTCGTATTCTTGAGCTATTCCAAGTTTTTCCATCAACTCTACTAACGGTCCTGTAAAACCATCTGTTATTTTTGAAACCTCTTGGCCTAATCTAAAATTATATCTTTCTGGTACAAAAAGAAATTTTAATCTTTTATTTTCTTTTTTAGCGAGAACATTTAAAGTCCACATTGTAAGAAAACTATCATATCCCTCAGCAGATAATGTTTTAAAAGTATAAATATATTCTTGGTTGGTTAAATCAACAAAATTTTCTTCTGTATCATCGTCTTTTTCATTACTTATATCATATGAATAATCGATGCATTTAATATATGAAGGAACATTTCCAGTATTTTTGCTCGAAATAAAACTCAAATCATTTGAAAATTTATTAAATGATATATATTTAATTCCATCTTTAAATTCATCCTTACTAAAACCCATTTCCAAGTATTCATCAAATTTTATTTGACCTATATTTAGTACATCAAAGCCTATTGTAGCAAGTTTACGATAAATCATTAAATTAAACTTGTCATGTGGATGACTTTGATTCAAATCTAACATATAAAAATATAATTTAACATCAGGATTGTTTTCTTTTTCATTTAAATAATATTCAAATATTTTATTAGATCCTTGTACAAAATAAGTATTAGCATGATAACCTGTGTGTCCATAATCAAAATTAGGATCTTCTGCTTTTTTATCATCATCGTATCCAGTATTGCTAAGACCAATAATGTATTTTATTTTATTGTCCTCGATAACTGTTATAGTTCTTGAACTAATTTTTTTACTTCTTTGGCTTTGGACAGTATCCCCCTCTAATTTCACAATTTCATAAATTATGCTATCAGGATCTATTTCCTTACCATTTTTTAAATACGCTAGTTTAACCGCATCCTTATAAACTTTTTCATATGTTTTTTTATAACCACTAAAAACTCTTGCTTTTACTTCCATAATACAACACCTACTTAATAATTAATAATTAGTATTTCTTGTCTATCCTGTCTATTTCTACGAGTGATTTTTTCATTTTTTATTACATTAAAGCCATTAGCTTTAACCCACTTAATTAAATTTGTATTTTCTTTTTCATCTCTTGTCATCATATTTGATAACATAAATTTAATTCCTTTTTTATGTAACCTAGACAAAAATTTCAACAATTCTTTTTCTTGATTTTCATCCCATCCATTAAAACCCCTCTTACCATCATTATATGCTCCACATGATGTTAGATAAGGTGGGTCGCAATAAACAAAATCACCTTTTTCAATATCTTTTTCAAATAATTTATAGTCTAAGGATTTGAATACAATATTTTTATTCTTTGTTACAAACGAATATGAAACAAGCTTTTCTAACATTTCTTGATTGTATCCAGAATTTCCACATGGGTTATTAAACTCTAAACCACTGTTAAATCTAATTTGGTGCTCAAAACCATAACAAATTAATAAATATAAATCCAGAGGATTTCGACTTCCTTTTTCAATACTATTATATACTTTTCTGAATTCATTATATGCGGTCTTATTTCCTTTTTCCAAGCCATACTTTTTAATCGCTTTTTCTATATAATTATATGTTGTTATAAACTCATCTTGAGTGATTTTTTGAAGTAAATCTCTCACAACCCAATTGATGTCGTTATAAACAATTTTTTCAGAATTAACATTTATTCCTACTGTACCACCGCCACCAAATAAATCAAAAAATGTATTTATTTTCTTAGGAAGATTTTCTTTTATCAAATTAACAATTTCGAATTTACCACCAATATAATTAAGTGGTGAAATATATAGCAGATCTTCTTTTTTTTCAATAAAGAATAACCATTCATAATGTCTTTTATCTTTAGTATTTTCTTTTATTTCTCTATTAACTGCACGTGTATTTTTATATTTAACAAAGTCTATTTTTTTGAATTGATATGTTCCATCCTTTGCATATCTCTTTAATACTTTTTCGATATATTCCTTACTCATTATTCCAGCATCACTATAACTAAAAATAATGTATTTGAATTTTGCATTTGCTATTGTTTTTTCAAATTCTTCATGTACATTTCCTTTTTTGCACCACTTCGATATTTGATTACCATTATCTCGGTGAGCACCTTTACCATGTATTTCAGGGCAATCATTTCTTGCTATAGTTTCTAAGACATGATATTGGCTTACATATTGTGTTGAAGTATATGGTGGATCTAAATATAAAATATCTCCACTAATTTTATTAATCAGATCATTTGCATCTGACATATATACCTCATTTCGATACTTTGATTCACAATAAGTTTCTATTGGAATAAACTCCATTTTTTTAACTGCTCTTGGATCCCATATTTTTAAATATGCAGAATATACTCCAGCAACATTAGAAACTTTACTAACACTCTCAATTAAAGATCCAATTAAATAATATTTTTCATTTTCATTTATTCTTTTTTCATCAAACCAAAGATCAACCGTATTTCTAATAAAATCTATTTTTTTTGCATTTTCATCTGAAAAGTATTGTCTACCAGATACCGTTGGAGCAAAATTATTATAGCAAAAACCACTTATATAATTATCAGTTTCTGCATTATTAAAATATTCAAATGGATCAAACCCCAACGTTTTAAAAAATGTCTTTGAATTATATTTAAGCTTTGCATTTGAAATAACATATGACATATATAAATTGTCATTTGCTATTACTTCATACTTACTTTTAAAATAATCTCCTACAGTGCAAGTACCAGAAAATATATCACAAAATATAAGCCCTTTTTTATCTATTTTTTTTGAGGTAAGCATTTTATCAATTTCAGTTAGCATTTTAGTTTTATTTCCAATATATCTCATGTTTACCTCCCATTACACAATATAAATTAATTATACCATAAAATCGGCATTTTTGACATTTTGAAAATATATTTTTTTAAATAGATATAATTGATTCATTATTCTTGACTAAATTTAATAATTAAGTAACAAATAGAACATCTAGGAGGTGTATATGCTAAGAAAATGTACTGATGAAGATATTAGTGACGAAGAATGCAAGAATGTCATTAACTCATTCTATGATAATTATCACACTTTTATTGAAGAGTATATTATGCCTGAAGTAATAGCTTACTATATTGCCAATGCTTTTAATCGAAATGCTATGTGGGAAGCTACTTTCTTACAACATTATAATTCCGCATCTGACATGTTTAACTTGGTTAGCAATAATTGTGAAAAAACTAAGGCTGAAGTAATTAAATTATTAAGACTAAAATATGCTCTAGAAATAATTAGCGAAGATCCATTAGACTTTAAAAGAATTGAGTATTAGTATTATCTAATGATTTTTTATTGGACATTTTTTGGACAATGTCCTATCTTTTCTTTTCAAAAAACTCACGGAAGATTTTATTTTGTGTGTATTTAGGTGGCATGTCGGTGGTGAAATTTGATTTACAAAATAAAAAGAACCCTCGGAGGGATCCTATTTTGCATCTATCTTTTTGCTTAGCATATGCACAGTGTTTTCTTAGCATTATCTTAGCACTACCTAAGCATTAAATTTTCTTTTTTCGTTATTTTTTTATTTCTATCTTTATCCATATATGTTTTCATATCTTCTTTTAACCAATAAGGTATAGTATTATTTTCTAACCACATGATCTACTTGATGAGTAATATTATTTATTTCAATTATTAAGTCATTAATAATATAATACTTTTCTTTTGATAATTTCTTTAGTTCACTTTTAACGTGATGTTTTCCTGCTTTACCTACAATTTTTTTATAGAATAATGCTGATAGGATTGCTAAAGCAATAAATATCCATACTATTGGACTAGAAAAGGAATACTTTAACAACGCATTTGTAAATTCTTGCATAAGTGTTCACCTAATATGATTATACTACAAATTCGTATCTAATTCGTTCCTAGATTTTTGCATTCTCAATAAAAATGGTACCTAAACGGTACCCAGCTCTCTTCAGGGAGCCCTTTGATATCTTTTAAACCCTTTATTTATCGCATAAAAAAAGCGACGAGTTAATTAAAACTCGTCTTCAGAGGGTGCTTAAATTAAATACTTAAAATATTGCAAGCCCTTATAAAATCAACGTTTTTTGGATATATAATTTTAAAAAAAATTAAAAAAAGACACATTTTTTTAATATAATTGTGTCCTAAAATGGGTTACAGTTTTTTTATTTTATTATGACACTGTAAACTTGTTCATAACTAAAAAACTCATATTACAATTACAACAAAATTCAAAGATTGTTCTTAATCTTTGAATTCTGTTATTTATTATCTTCTTTAAACTTATTAAACTCGTCAACTTTTTCATTATAATCATCAATAATTTTCTTTATAATTTTAATTAAATTTTCTTCAGAATCGTTCAAATCGTCAATTTTATTTTCAAAAACTACATTTTCACTTAAATTAAAATTAAGTAAATATTTAATTAATTTTTGAAAGTTTATTTCAGAATTTAAATTGTATTCCTCGATTATTTCTTTTTCTTTTATTATTATTGAATCATCTTTTCTACATACTTCCATAATCTTCTTCTCCTAATACATTACCAAATTTTTTATTTCTATTTGAAAAACTTTCTCTACCACCTTCAAGAATTCTTATTAATCTCTCTTTATCTTCTTGCTTTTCAATAACAAAATTCTTATATATTATTTCATCATTATTCTCTACATAAATGTAGTTAAACGCATCTCCATAAACAGCAACAGACGGATTATGTGTTACAAATATTAATTGTTTTATCCTTTTTTTATCTTTTATATTTGGAACTAAATAATTGCTAATGTAATCATTATCTATGTTGTCTTCTGGTTGATCTAATATAAGAATAGTTTCTTCCAAATCAAAAAGCATATCTAAATAAGCAACACTTTTCATACCAGGCGATACATTTGTTAGATTTATAATATTATTGTTTAAAATATTTTCTTTTAAATTATCCAATGTTTTTATCGAACCTACATAATCTATATCTTTAGTCTTAATTTCATAAAATTCTTTTTTTGCAGTAAATACATTTTCTCCATTAATATATTTTTTCAACTCAGTCATTAAATTACTAGAGGTTGTCTTTAATGTTCTACTAGAATCTCCCAATATATACTTGTTTATATCATCCTCAGAATTGGCTCGTGTAATTGTATACAATATCTTTTCCAATATTATTTCACTAATATTTTCTGGTATTTCATAATACGTAACAAACAAATACTTACCTTTTTTGAAAATTTCAACTTGAGGATTTTCTATTTTAAGTTTTGACAATAAATATTTCAATTTTTCCACATTTAATTGAATTTCAAAATTGTTTTTGATTGCTTCTAATGACTTTTGTATATCCAATAAATTTTGCCTTTGTGTAATTTGATTACTAGTTCTTTTTGAATTTATATCATTAATAATTTCGTTAGAATTATTAATAATAACATTATACAAATCAACCATTTTTATGTATTCATCTCTAATTTTTATTAATTGTGCTAGTTCAATTTCTAACTGTTCAGAATTAATACCTATACTTTTCAAATTAGATATTGCAAGTTTTAAACTTTTAATAGAATTGTTATAATTAGATTTGAAATCTGCAATATTTATTTGATTAGTTGTCCCATAATTATAATCCTTTAATTTTTTTATTGCTAAAATATTTGAAGTTAAATTTTTATAATTATCGTTTAAAGGGGTAATTTTTTCTCCAATTTCAATAATAGCATTTATTTTTGTTAAATCTATATCTTTAACTTCAATAAAATAACTTGATATAGTTTTTTGAGCTTTCTCAGGGTTTTCAAATATTTCCTTTATTTCATCTTGAGTTAAAAATGCTACAGAATTCAAACTACCTAAAGATATATTTATGCCGCCTCTATTTTCTGCTAATATATCGGTTACCTCTAAACTTTTATACTTGGTAAGGGCTCCTTGTTGATCGTTTTTATCTACTAAGTTTTTTATAACTGATAGTAATAATGACTTCCCACTTCCTCTTTTTCCTACAATTGCATTTAATCCTGGTGAAAAAACAACATTTTTCTGTTTATTCTTTATTTTAAATTGAACTTTACCCAAAATAGTATCTGGTATTTCAATTTGAGTTTCTGAAGTGTTTATTATTCTAGATACAGGATCTAATGTGGACATTTCAAATGATTCAAAGGCATTGTTAATTGAGCCAAAAATAAAATTATTGATTGAAGGATTATATTCTTCATTATTATGCCAATCAGAAAAATTAAAATACGAAAAATATGCTCCATATTTTAGTGCATAATCATATATTTCATTTTCTTCTGGAGTTAATATTACATCTTTCTTTTTTATTTTGTCAGTAATATGTGATTTAATTATTGTCATTTCATCTTCTGTCTTATCTTGAGTCAATCCAAAAAATCTATTTGTTTTTTCACAAAAACTAGTTGCCCAAAACTGTTCATTTTTTCCATAAAAGTTTGGTGAGACATCAAAAGCATTAAATATTTTATACATTGCATATTTATAATATTCAGGAACTTCCTTTAAATCTAGATTATCAATAATACTTTTTTTAAACAGTCCTCTTTCTTTATCGCCATGTGGTATAACAATATATTTTGTTTTTAATTCATATAATTCATTTAATATGTCTATAAAACTCGGTTTAAGTTCATTACCATTGTTATCTTTATATAATGAATTAACTTTTTCTTCAAGTTTTTTTCTATCAATGCCATCTGCAAAATAAACACACATATGTATAAAATCCTGTTTCTTGTTAGATAATTCAACATAAACATCAAGTTCTACACCATTTATAATTTTCATATCCAACAAATTATCATGAATATACTTATCTGTTTCATCATAATATTTGCTTGAAAAATAATTGTGATCTGTAATACTAAAAATCTTAACATCATGAGATTTTAAAATATTTACATACTCCTCCGCACTCATATTTTTAACTCTATTACTATCTGATGTTTTATTTATTTTAGAATACTCCGAATGAGTATGCATATCAATTAAAAGCCATTCTTGTTCCATAATTACCTCCTACTACAATTATAAAAACGTCACAATAAATTATTTTAATGCTCTTTTTATTGCGATTATTATATAACACGTAACTATTTTAATTTTGTATTATATATAAGTATAATCAAATACTAATAAGAATAATCTCATCTAAAATATTCTCAATGCATATAATTATTTTATCAAAATCAATATTTTTAGAGTATTCATACTTTCTTTGATAAACACTCCATCTTTGTTTTAAAGTCTCACTATTTTTAATTACTTCTAATGTCTCTAATGGATTACCATTATATTCTCTTTTAGTAAAAGTTTTTTCGATTGCTTTTCTAAAATGATCTTTATTTATATTCTTCCAATCTTTTGTACAAATCAAATAAATATCATAAAAATCTCTCATTCTACCATTTAATTCTACTCTACTTAAAATAGTTTCTATTTTTTCAGCTAACACTGTTTCTATATTGTATGCCCACAATTTAATATATTCATCGCCTAATATAGGTTTATATTTATAAACTATTTCTTTAGGTGTAATTGGATCACCAGTAGCTATATCAAAGTGAAATTTTTCTTTTATATTATCAAGTTTCACTTGTATATCTACTCTAAATCCTCCATATTCATCTTCGTCCCTAATTGGTTCTATACCTAAATAAAATATTTTAGCATTATCATCTACTTTTATAGAAACTATTTCTTTCATCATTTTAACAATATTTTCTTCATTAAAGTTAGCATTTTTAAAAGCAGTATCAATATCCATTGTAGTTCTATTTTCTACTCCAAATAATGTGCTTAAATAGAATCCTCCTTTTAATATAAAATTATCCTTATATTTACTTAATGATAATCTTTCAATAAATCTATCATACATATAAAGTCTAAGTAAGGTATTAAAATCAACATTCTTTTCACTAGAAATATTTTTCAATTTATCTTTTAATTGCATACTATTCATAAAAAACCTCCATATAATTCATAACCTCGTCTTTAACTCTCATTTTTTCAGCATATTTAGATAGTTTAACTAGCTCTTTATCTTTTCTTTTAAGATATTCTCTGATTGAATACTTAACATGTTCTGAATCCATTCTTTTTTTAGATCTAATAATATCACATATACATCTTTCGATATCATAAACTTTAACTTTGTTTCCCATCGGAGTTTCAACTTCAGTAATCCCAATATCATAATAATCATCATCAACATAAAAAATATTACAATTTTTTAATTTTGGATTATTATATTTTTTTGTAACAGTTATATCATACTTATCATCTGGTGCTTTAATTGAAAGTCCATGAAAATAAAGAGCTGTCATGTGAGAATAAATTATTTTAGGTGTGCTAATGCTAAGTACATAGTATGCATCTTCAATTTTATGTGAATCTATATAAACTCCTTTAGCAACTTTCTCTATCATATTTTTCTTAGTCATTATAGATAAATAATTCCTACTTATATCAAAATTTTGAAGATCTTTTGTCGTAATATATCCATTTTTTTCTTTCATAATTTTTTGGATTATTTCTATATTACTCTCATTTATAAAATCCTCTTTTGTCATAAAGCCCATAATATCACCTCTTTGTTCATTTATACGGATATTATAGCATTTATCCGTATCATTGTCAATTTTCTAAATTTAAAAAATCACGATTTTATTAATGAATTGTGATTTAATTATTAATCTAAGTTTTTTTATTTTGTTACGGCACTTATGACCTTGTTTTTAGGTGAGTACCACTCACACAATTAAATGACACAAGTGACATAATCTATTCAAACGTATCAAGTGTTTGTTGAATTGATGATAATAATTTACTAATTCAAACGAAATTAAATCTTAATAAACACATAACTGTGACCTAAAGTTCAGTTTAAAAAATTATTAAAATTAACTAAAGTCCTAGAATATATGGGTTTAACAACAAAAATGGCTACCTTTCGGTAGCCTTCAGGGGGTTCGGTTGAATATACTCTCATATATAAGAAACATGAGAGAATATCGGCACGATTAATACCATCGTGCATATTAATTATGCTTTATTTTTATCCTTTTGTCAATAATTAAATCATATCATCTAAATACATATTAGTTTGTACTACATAACTTATAGTAGTCATTAATACTATTAATAATACTAATACTATACTATCAGTATTAAGTAATCTTACAAGTATTAAACTTAATATACTAGATGAAGATATACTAAATATAAATACTAAATACTTATCAAATATATAAGTACTTATAAATAGTCCTATAAATCCACCTATTATTAATAATAAATATAATACATATATATTATTACCTACATATAAATTACTCTTTATAATATATTCAGCAATATATGCAACTAATCCAGCACCAAATAGAAATGACACTATATAAAAATTTATCTTCTTTAATAAATAACTAAATATAAATACTCCTACTCCACTTAATATACATATACTAGTAGAAATATTTCCCATATCATATGTAAAATACTTAACTAAAAACCAAGTAATTATACCACTTAGTATACTAAGAGATAACCTATGCATCTTATATCCTATCATCGATAGATATAAACCTAATACTACCATTACTATAACTTCTACTATATTCATAAACCCTCCTTAAGCATTAGTTATTTGACTAATTAATTTTTTCTTTAAACTACTATTATCATTACTACTATCTTTTAAATATAATTCACTATCTTTCTTAGCTTGTAATAATATTTTATAGTCTTCTTTTAAACTTGCTATCTTAAAAGTCATATCACCTGACTGTTTAGTTCCAAACAAATCTCCATGTCCTCTTAATTTAAAATCCTCTTCACTAATAACAAATCCATCATCTACTTTTTCCATTACTCTAAGTCTATCAGCATCACTATCACTAATTAATATACATCTAGACTTAATACTTCCTCTTCCTACTCTTCCTCTTAATTGATGAAGTGTTGAAAGACCAAATCTATCAGCATCAAATATTACTATAACAGAAGCATTAGGATTATCTACCCCTACTTCTATAACAGTAGTAGAAATAAGTATTTGTACTTCACCATTTCTAAACTGATTCATAATATTATCTTTAGCTAAGCTAGTCATCTTACCATGTATAATATCAGCTTTATACTTATCTTTAAAAGCAAGTTTCATCTGTTCTTTTAAAGTAAGTACACTACTAATATCACCACTTTCTTCACTATCTTCTATTAAAGGACTAATTACATATATTTGATGTCCAAGTTTTAACTCATCATACATTATTTGTAATACATCTTTTAATTCATCTCTTCTTTTTAAAGTAGTAACTATAGGAGCTCTTCCTTTAGGTTTTTCTTTTATTATAGAAACATCCATATCTCCATATATAGTTAAAGCATAAGTTCTAGGTATAGGAGTAGCACTCATATAAAGTACATCTGGTCTTACTCCTTTATTTTGTAAATTAGCTCTTTGATTTACTCCAAATCTATGTTGTTCATCTGTAATAACTAATCCTAAATTATTATAATTAACATCATCCTGGATTAAAGCATGAGTACCAACTACCATATTAATACTACCTTCACTTAATCCTTTATATATTAATATCTTATCTTTTTTACTAGTAGATCCAGTAAGTAAACTAACTTTTATATCTAATCCTTTTAATAATTCTACTAAATTATCATAATGTTGTTGAGCAAGTATCTCAGTCGGAGCCATTAAAGCACTCTGATACCCACTATAATAGTTAGCTATCATCGCAATAAACGAAACTATAGTCTTACCAGTCCCAACATCTCCTTGTAATAATCTATTCATTCTTGAAGGACTTTCTAAGTCATTACATATATCTTCTATTGCTTTTTTTTGATCACTCGTTAATTCATACGGAAACTTACTTATTACTTTATTTAACTTATCTCTATCTATTACTCTTACTAATCCATTCTTCTCTTTTTTATTTTGATATTTTAAATAATTAATCTTGAACATAAAAGTAAATAATTCTTCATATTTTAATCTAGTCCTAGCCTCATTTAACTTATCCATAGTAGATGGATTATGTACTATATTTAAACTAGTCTTTTTATTTAAAAAATTATATTTAGATAAATACTCATCTGGTATATTATCTTCTATATCCCTACCAAACTCTAATAAAGCCATATTTATATAAGTAGAAATATTTTTATTAGTTAATCCACTAGTCGCATGATATATAGGATCTATTCTAACAGTACCAGTTAATCCACCCATCTTTATCTCACTACAAGTAATCACATTTTTTATTTTATCGTATTTACCTATAACAGTAACACTAGTCCCAACCATTAACTGACTCTTTAGAAATGCTCTATTAAATATAGATACTCCTACTACTCCTGAATTAGTTACTAATCTAAAACTCATCTTATTAAGACCCGCTTTAAATCTCATTAGTATAGGTACACTTTCTACTTTACCATCTATTACTATTCTAGCTTCATCTTCACATCTACTCAAATCTCCTCTTTCAAGTATTTCATACCTAAAAGGATAATGAGTCACTAAATCATCGATAGTATTTATCCCTATCTTATTGAGTAATTGAAGACTCTTAGGTCCAATACCTTTAACTTGTTTTAATTCTGCCAAAAGTATCACTTCCTTCTTGGCATATTATAGCATACTTTTCTTACTTTTTAAAGAAATAAACAAAGTTTTTTTAATTATTTAAATTATTTATTTTTTTTATCAAAAATGATTGACATTTACACTCTTTTCGATTAGTATATAAATCACCAATTCGGTATTAGGCGAATTGGTCGCTAGTATCACACTAGCCAACCCCTTTTTATTCTTTTTTGAGGTCGTCCTTCAGGGGGTACGACCTCTAGATAAAAAATTAAGAAGATGTTTTATGCATCTTCTTTTTTATTTTAATTTAACTTTTCTATACATAAATACTGATATAGTACTAATAATAATTATACTTACT
>ERZ772999.505-NODE-505-length-24261-cov-5.698587_pt1 | contig 24261 bp, 27 predicted proteins | sample MGYA00511467_ERZ772999 | MGnify/ENA primary metagenome ERZ772999 (study PRJEB29015, sample SAMEA2738064) | human oral metagenome | biome: human oral; feature: human-associated habitat; material: saliva | place: China | collected 2218 ... | reverse complement strand
GACCGCTCCTTTCTTTCGTGAGCTTCGGGCGGACAAAGAAAGGAGCAAAGAAACCCCGATGAAAAAACACCTCGTTACTTTTGACGGTGAGTTGAGACGGCTCAAAAGTAACAAAAAGACACTATAAAAACAGTCTTGCATCTAATTCATGAAATGTATTGTAAGAAATTATATATATATCTTAAAGTCTTCAATAAATTCTCGTTCTATACTTGAGAATTTGTGTTGAGATGGAATAAATCTGCGTAGTTGCTCCAATGCATCGTCTATATTTGACGAAATTCCAGTTACTTCTCCGATCTTATTTGATATTTGTATCGGCAAGCCATACTCATCCATTGGTATTACATAAGGAGACATAAAATAACATTCAACCAAACTGGCAAAGTAGGAGTAATCACACAAAGGTAGGTTGTTCTTTCTGAAAATATCATTTGCAATATCTCCTAAACTCATCAGATAACGAGGAAATTGAAAATTTATCCAATGGCGCTGAATATCAAAAGCCAACTCTATAGCATTGTTAATAGAGTCTGGAGTTTGGGCATTTTCTGCTTCTATAATTGTAGCAATAAAGTTCTTAATATTTTTTGCTCCTTTAAATTGATTAAGTCTAAAATGCAATTGCTCTCCAGAGCTTACTCCATATATTCGTTTCCTTGAAGAAACAAAATAATTCCAAATCAACCTACATGCTGATTTTAACTGTTCATTGGTTGGATATTGCTCCCATTTCATTAAGTTGTGAATTCTATTCAGCTTACTTTGAATGAAATTTGCCAATTCCAACTGCTTGTCTAAATCTATATATGAATTTTTCCTTAATGTCTCTTGAGACAAAACGTCTTGTTCAAAATACTTGTTTAATTTACGCTTAGAGGATTCGTTTAAATCTTCAAAATCAACATTAATCAGTAGTTTTTCTGGAACATCATTAGCTTGTGAGAAAATCGGGAAATCTACTAAAGGCAACTCGGCGACAGGAGGTTCGTGAAAAAGATAAATATGTCCAATGAAATGAGAAAACATTCTGCCAGAGCGACCGCATATATTATTAAATGTAAAATAGTCAATTTTTGTTTTTGCAATTTTATTGTCGTACACGATTACGTTCTTTGCTTTTGTATTTACACCCTCTATTAAAGTGGATGTACAAATAAGGTATCTGATTTTCCCCTCATTAAACAGCTTGATACATTTTTGGGCTATTGCTCGTGGAATTTTCCCGTGATGTATGCCTATCCCATATTCCAAACAATCTGGTAGAATCCATTGGGAATGATAATTACTTCTTAACCAATCAGCCAAATCCTTATTTTCATCTGTCCTTTCAAACTTATTGCTATTGAAAAATGCTTTGGCTACTTTATTGGCACTTGCCGGAGATTGACAAAAAATTAAAGTCGGATCTTCCAAAGAAGAACTCAGTTCAATAAGCCGTTCAATAGAGTCTTCTCCATTGTTCAGATTTACCTGATGGCGTTCTGAGACGACAGTCTTGTAGTCGGTTTTTATAAACTTAAATTTGACATTATCCAATAAGGATGTTGTCACTTGTTCTATATTGGGTCCTAAAAGATAGAATTGAGCATCTTTCTTTACCAACATATAGAACACTTGATTTAAAACGTGGCATCTTTCCTCATCAGTTTTTTGAGGACTTAACTTGTAGAACTCATCTATTACAAAGAAGTCTACATCTACATCAGGGATTATTTCTATAGCCCTTTCTTGAGTCAAGATGAAAATATTACGTTGAGAAAAAGACTGGCTTGGATGAGTAATTATTTTATATGAGTCTTTAAATTTAGATAGTCGTTTTCGGGTTTCATCAATCAATGCGATTGTTGGAACTATAATAACGATATTTGAATATTGTTGTGAGGCTATGATGGAATCAATAATAAGGCTTTTCCCAAAACTTGTAGGAGCACTTAGAACAACATTTTCCCCTCTTAAAAGAGTGTAATAGACTTCTGCTTGTGCATGATGGAAAACAAAGTTTTCTTTAAACCCTGAGGGACGATGTATTTCATAGGCTATGGTATCTTTTAAAGATAAATTTTCTTCTTCCAGATAGGGAAAAAGTCCTACCTGACGAACCAAACTATGAATCATACTCTCCATCCCTTGAAAATCCTCAATCCTTGACAATAATCGCAAAACAAACTCTTGCCCTACAGATTCTTCTGTAACAATGAGAATTGCGACCTCTTTTATGATTTGAAATCTATCTGTATTAGCAGGAAACTTTCTTCTTAATATATTTCGCAACTCTTTTATTATCATAAGCTTTGCCAGATTTTAAGTTTAGACTCAAGGGAGTTTATTAGTTCCGCCTTCGTATTTAGCGGGAACAAAAATAGATGTATCGTCAAAGGGAATTCACCCAACTTATCACAGAATTTTTTATGGAATCTCTGAAACTCTTCGGATATTTCCTGAATATATTCATCGCACTTATTGTTATACTTCGCAAGTATGGTAGAATCGTATGTTAGCAGTACTGGAATACATGTATTTGAGAATACATCATCTAATGAGGTGTTGGGATGAAGTAAAGTTTTTAATATGTTTGCATGAGGCCATTTAGTGTCTATCTTATTTGTAATGGCAATAAATTCATTTCTTACATACCTTGTCTTTATATGTTGATTTAATTCTTCAATCACATCAGATATGGCATTAGATATGTTATCGTAGAACTTAACCTCACCTAACCACAGTTCTAATGCTTTATCTGTAACTATCACATGTACTGCATCGAATCCTTTTACCGTTTCATTTGGACCATCTTTGTAATATATCTTACTGATAGCAGGAATCGTATCATACATTTCTCGGATTATAGCATGTAATAACAATTCTCCGAATTCACCTCTATTTTTGAATTTTTCTGATTGATAGATACTTGCGGCTACTTGTCGCATTTTAGCAACCATGTTCTCGCTTGTAAGGTTGCCTAATTCAGAATATGTCAAAGCAAATTCTGGTAAATATTCAAAAAGATAATTTACCAACTGCTCTTTTCTCCACTGACGACTTTCAAATCCTGCGCACAATCCATGTAAATCAGGGAAAGTGTCGTCTTTATGAATTATAATATTGAAGAAGGGAGGCTTCATAAATTTCACTTTACAGCATTTTCTGCAAAGTTACTCATTCATAGCGAGAAGCAAGAATAAACCGGCAGGAAAACGCCCCTTGCGAAGCATAAAAATGTCGCAAGAGGCGTATTTGAAAATCAGGGTATATAAAACAGGGCAAACTCTACTTTTCGTCGTTTGACAAGCCCCCTGAGGACTTTGTCCTTGTATCGGCAGAAAGATATAAATTCACGATATAAATTCCTGTCGCCCGACTCTATCTTCCGCAGTAGTCTGCTCTTGGGATGCTTGCCATATCCCAGCAACCTGCCCGCTCCAACGTTGTAGGATAGAACGGCAAGCAGCAGAGCATCTTTTTCGTAGTCCTTGAACATCATCAAACGCTTCATCAGGTCTGCCCGAAGCAGAGAGTCTGCCTGCCGTTCCGTCATCGCCGCCGTGAACCGTTCTCCTGGCAGAATCCGATGTCCGTAACCCACATATGGATTATCAAAACCTTTTGATAATCCGTATTATCTAAAGACAAACATTATCCAAAGATTCACGGAAGAATTCGTTGAGGATGAGGATGTTGAAGCAATTACAAATGGTGTTCCTTATGATAATAATGAGGGCGTAAGGCCCTATTTTTGCACATTGTCTCAGAGTCAAGCTCACCAGAGAATTGCATCATTCCCCTTGCATACTATAAAAATATCCTCCAAATTTGGATATAGAATGGACCCTTTTACAAAAAAGAGAAGGTTGCATAATGGCATAGACTTGAGAGCCAGCATTGGAACAGAAACATTTGCTATGCTGCCAGGAATAATCACCACAATCGGTAGAGACAGATCTCGTGGCAATTATGTTATAATAAGACACGGTAACTATGTGGTCACTTATTGCCATTTGTCAAGGATTCTTGTGAGACAAGGGCAAATGGTGGAACCAGGTGAAGCGGTCGGACTTGTTGGTTCAACTGGTCGCTCCACCGGCCCCCATTTACATCTTATGCTACATAGGGGAAAGCAATTGCTTAACCCTCAGATTCTTTTGGACTGCATCTGGAGGATTTTAGTTACATTGGCTGATAGTGGTCAGCGTGGATGTGTGCCTAGACTTTTCAGCCATTCTCTTAGCGATTTGTTGGTTTCCCAAGAAGGCGGTGTCTGTCTGTCCGTGTCAGGTATAACATCCTTGTACGCAGCCTCAAGAGCCTCCCTCTTCTGCTTTGAGTCTGCACGGGCGTAGATTTCTGTTGTCATGATTGAAACATGTCCCAGAATATCCCGTATGTAAACCAAATTCACCCCTGCTTGAAGCAGATGCATGGCTTTACTATGGCGAAGGCAATGTGGTGATAAGCGTTCTGGAATCAAATCCGGGTTCTGCTCATGGGCTTGGGTCACGTACTTCATTAGTAGGTATGTGACTCCAGCACCCGTTAGTTTGCTTCCATTGCGATTCTTGAACAAAGGTTCTGTTTGGCACTCCTCCCTGTTAAGTTTGTTCTCGCTTATGTAATGCTGTAAGATGCAGACTTGCTTGTCTTGAATAGGAACGGCCCGGCTCTTGTTCCCCTTTCCTTGTAGAATTAGATACGCAGGTGATTCCAAGTGCAGATCACATGGTCGCAATGACACCAGTTCCTGTACACGAGCACCTGTATCGTACAACAATGCAAGCATAGCAAGGTTTCTTCTACTGGTAATGCTATCTGTCGGGACCTGGGATAAAAGAAGTTTCACACCTTCTACCGAAAGATATAACATCGGTTTTGGATGTGCCTTCTTAAACTTTATCGATAATATTTCTTGCCATCGGTCTATGTGTGTTATGTCTGAATGTTGCAAATACCGACAAAGGGAATGTATTGCAGCCAACCTTTGGTTGCGTGTCAGTACGGTCACGCCTTTTGTGTCTTCTATCCACGCAAGAAAACCAAGAACATTCACTTTGACAAGGGATGCAGTCGAAAGGTTGTGAGGCTTAATGCCTTTCTTTCGTTCCATATAATCGATATAAGAGACGAATGTGTTCGCATAGGAACGTATTGTATGCGGGCTTGCTCCTCGTTCTACTGACAGATATGAAGAAAAGAATGAGCCGATATGCTTTGCTAATGGCGATTCTGTCTGTTTCATAATTGTTAAATTGTTGAGATTGTTGGGAAAATATACTCTGAAATTGTTGATGTAGCATCCGAGATATGTGGATAAATCTGATTGGTTATTCTCACATAACACTCTGTGTCACTTACACATTTGTGCCCAAGTGCTACAGATAATATAGGTAAGCAACAATGCATGTCCATACCATCCTTTGCCAGCCTGTCAAGAACATGAGCGGCAAAGGTATGTCTAAGGTCATGTATTCTGGGCCCAACCTTTGGGACATAGTTGATTTCGCACGCTTCAAGGATTTTGAGGAACCAATGTCTTGCACTCCTTCCTGTCAGCGGACTTCCGTTCAATGAGATAAGAAACGGATTCTGTGGCTCGTTTATGTCAGATAACGGCAACTTGTTCCGTTTGGCTAGATATTGCGTAAGGACTCCATACAGAGAATTTGTAATAGGGAGTTGCCTATCTCTTTTGTTCTTTGTATCCCGTATAAGGATGATGCGGGATGACATATTCACATCGCTGTTAACTATACTACAAGCTTCTCCGATTCTCATTCCCGTAGAATACAGCAACCTTAGAAGTACAGGGATGGAGAAAACACTACATCTGAATGTCCGTCTCAAAAATATAAGTTTATCTGCAGCCTCGAATATTCTCCTCAGTTCTTCTTCAGAGAAAATATATGGCACATATAAATTCTTAGGCTTACGTGGATAAACCGGAATGTAACAAGGAATACCAAGCCTTGCCATATAACGAAGAAATTGCCCAACAACACAGATTTTCAAGTAGATGGTAGTCGCTGCCTTACCTATCAATCTTCTCCTCCATACCTCAAAGTCTGATTGCTTAACACAAACAGATGGTAGTTTTTCCCGTGAGAAAAATCTGTCAAAATCACGCAGAGTCGACAGGTAGCATTTTGCATCTGAACCTGCCGTTTCCTTTGTTTCCAGAAAACGTAATATATACGGAGATAAGATACTCTTAAAATCATCATCATTATATGAAGAATGTACCATTCTGCTGCTCATAGAAATCTTCTTTAACTGGTGGAACATCAAGCATACAGAGGCTTATCTCCTGTATGTCAATACGCAAATAGTTCATTGTAACATCTTGACCAGAATGACCAAGTGACTCAGATATTACAGGAATGCCGACTCCCTGTTCAAGCATCCTGCTTGCCAGCGAGAATCGCATGGAGTGTGGACCATGTTTACGTCCAGCATTGTCAATACCACTTTTCTGGATAACATTTGAAATCAATCGCCCTGCTCCTGTTCTGCTCATTTTCGTGATTGGAGGCGTATGAGTGACAAAAATTTCTTCAAGCTCACATTCAGGACGTACTTTCAAGTAGGATATAATGGCTTCTCCTACATCTTTAAGCAAGGGAAGTTCTATCGGCTTGTCTGTCTTTGCCTGCCTTAGCTGTATTAGAGATCTGTCCCAATCTATATTTGCATATTTCAGCCCAATTATGTCAGAAATGCGCAGGCCAAGCCTTGAAGCCAAAAGAAGCATGGCATATGTACGTTTGCCTATGCCTCCACTTCTATTCACTGATGATTCTATTATCCCCACTTCTTCCATGGAGTAGGTTGAAGGCATCCTCTCCCGTACGGGTTGATGGATGAACTCAAATAAATAGGAGAAACTGGGAAACTCTGGATGGGACTTGTCAATGAACTCATAAAACTGACGCATGACACTATGTCGTGACCTGTTAGACTCTCTTGCTCCCAAAAACTCAAGAACGTCACTTTCCGATATTTGAGCAACATCATCCTTCCCTTTTATATTCAAAGACAATACGAAATAGGATAATAGCCGTCTATAATTGTCAATCGTCGGCAACATACATCGCTGGGATAATTTGTAATCAATGAAATCTTGTGCAACTATCCAAATCCCGTTAGAAAAGAACGGAATGGTAGAACGTTTGGCATGTTTCGGAATTTCACCAGTTGTCACGAATGCGTCAATAATGCGGACACTCCGCTTGAATCTTCGCTGAGAGGCTGGGGACAGGGACGGAAGCATTTCCATAAGGAATCTCCTCCCCAGTTCTGAATCATAAACACTTGTGCCGTTTTTTACGAGGAACGGCTTCAGATGAAGTTTCCATCGTACCACATGGGTACTGATACAGCCCTGAGAATATCCTGATTCATTCATCTTCTCAGAGCATTTGACAATCAGGTTGTCAATAGCATAGTCTTTTGCATCCATAATTCTGTTTATTAAGAATGGTTATACCATATTATAATAACGGAAACTACGCTTGATTTTATGTGATTCTTTACATATTATCACGAGTAATTATCAAAACTAAAGATGTTAATCAAATAGTTACAATGAAATTTATGGCAATCTTTGGATAATGTTTGTCTTTAGATAATAAGGATAGTCCTTCCAAGAATGTAAGCCCTCGAAATACTTGATGCAGACTACGCCACGCTCAAACGGCGGTAGTGAGAAGAGAGCCTTTCCGCCCTCCTGAGCGAAAAGGCGGAAACAGGATAGGCAAACAAGGCAGAACGATAAAACGAGAAGTTTACTTCTTGTTCTCATTCGGTTTCTCCTTTTCCTCGTCCTTTTGGCTGTTGAACTCAAACGAGAGTTTTACCGTCTGTCCGAAATTATCCTCCACATACATGTCTATCGTCTGCTGGTCGATAGAAGCAGAGGTGTAGTATAACCTGAACTCTTCCTTGTTGAGCGGATAGCGGTCATTGGGCTTGAAGACCGTACCGTTATCCATCTTCAATCTCCCCCTGCCATCGGGTTGGAAATAACGGATGGTATAGCGTGCGTCTTCAAATCGTCCCTGCCGTTTGAGCGTGCAGCGTATCTCCGCCGTCTGCCCCTTGGCGATGTGCTTCTGCACCGGCATTGTCTCTACCGTGAACGGGTACGTCTGCTGAATATCCAACTCGTGATCACAAGCAGATAGACAAACCCCGGCGAGGGCAAGCACTCCCATTACCCAAATCGTATTCAATATTTTCTTTTTCATTGTTCATTATCGTTTTGTTGTTCGTTATACATTGTTCCCTACATTCTTGGAAAGCAGAAACTCATTCAAATCCTTATGCTCGGCATAGAGAAAGGAACGGTCGATGACCTTCTCCCCGAAACAGTCGTACAGCCTTTGAAAAGTCCTTCGTCCCGCCTCGTCATTGTCGAGGAAGCAGTCAATCCTCTCATAGCCGTGCAAGGCTCTTACTGCCTTCTCCACGTTGGAAACGGAATTAAGGACAAGCCAGTCCGAAGCGATGATACCGAGTTGCATAGCGGAGAGGTAATCCATAAAGCCCTCGAATACGGTACATACATCTGAGCCGTTACGCTTCAAGGAAATGTCCTTGGGCGGTATGCAACCCTTGAAAAAGCGGTTGCGAAGCTCCAATCCTCCGGCATCGTTACGAAAGCCGATGGCATAGAACCGTTTGCCATGCACACGGTATCGAACCTCCTCGCAGTTAGGTATGGCAACGTGGGCATTGATACCCCGTTCTTTCAAGTAGCCCAGCAGTCTAGCATCTTGCAACGGGCGTACCCATATATCCTCGAAGATGGGTTCTTTCTCTTCATTCCTTTGTGGGCGTTCTATAACGGGAAACGGACACGTGCCGCTCTTGGCGATGAAAGCCGCCCGCAGGAGGAAATCCTCGCTTCCGATGAACGCTCCTGCCAAGTCGAAGATGTCGCCCCCATTGCCCGTTCCAAAATCGAACCAAACATTCTTGGCGGTATCGACCTTGAACGAGGGTGTCCGTTCCGTTCGGTAAGGGGCGGAATACCACAAGGCATTTCCTTTCTGTTTAGTCGGATGAATCCCCATTGCGTTCAGGAAGTCCGCAATGGGAATCTCTCTCATCTGTCGTGCATCCATCAGTCCAGCATGATTTTCAGTCCGACACCATATTGTGTATGAAAACGCTCCGTAGAGCCTCCCCACAGGCAACGTTCCCTGCCATAGAGCAGCAGTACAAGGTGGTCACTCAGATAGGTCTCCACCTGTAGGGTGATTGCCCCACCATAGATAAAGCCGTCTTTATTGCGTATCGTAGAGCCATCGAACAGCAGTTTCTTTCCGCCATTGACCGTCTCATAGCCCGCCAAGGCGGAAATACCTGCTGACAGGAAAAAGGTTTTACTTCCGTCTGAAAGCACGCCAGAGAAGAAACCTCCCTCGCCCGTGAACTGCTCCACAGGAATACGGCTCTCCCGATAAGGGTGGTATCTGCGGAGATACTCCGCCCCAAGCACCCATTGATGCCCGCCTTTGGTGTAGGTGGCAAGCGAAGCCCCGAACGTATAGCCCGTTTCATTCTTGGAAGAGGGAGAATAAAAACCGTCCGCCATGCCTGTGGTCAGGCGTATACCTTTCATCTTGGGCAGACAACGCTGGGCGTGCGCCTGCCCTGCAAAGAGGGCAAGCGACACGACAAACAGGAAAAACAAAGACTTTCTCATACTACTTTACTTTGAGTTCGTTGATTTCCCTCGCACGCACAAGGTCTTCGTTCTCTACAACGAAAGATTGGTGTCTTCCGCCGTTCTTCTCGTGCATCTCCACAATGAGCTGCTTGTCATCGGGGATGGTGAATTTCTGAAGCGTGAACACCGTGCGTTCGCTCTTCTGTCCCGCCACGCAGGTGATGTAGTTGTAGGCACGCAGCGGAAGCAGTACCTGCTCCTGCATGGCGGTCTGCTTGGCAACTTTCTTGTCCACGATTTTGAACGTGATGAAGTCGATGTCGAACGGCACGTTGGACTTGTTGCGCAGTTCCGTATGGAAGTACAGCAGTCCGTTGTGCGAATACAACCCTTTGAGCAGGTACTGAATACCGAAGGACTTGCTGCCGATGTGCTTCACCGCCCGCCTGTCCTCCTTGTGAATGGATTTCATGATGAGCCTTACCAGCATCGGGCTTTCGCTTCCGAGTTCCTTGAGATAGACCTCCATGGCGTTGTTCGGACGGTTTACGCTCTCCCCATCGTGGATGAAGTCCGCCATTTCCACATTGAGTAACAGCGGCTCGTTGGCATACTTGACATTGAAGGTGTAAAATGCACCGTCTTCGGTGATGACACTCATGTTCGTCTCTTCGTGGAAGTCCTTGACCGTCGCCTTCACACGGATGACGTTTTCCGCCCCGTCCGCCTTCCCCGCAATGAGGTTGGGCGAACCCAGATCGACATAGCGCACGGCAGAGGGGAAGATGATATGTACAGTCTTGTCGTAGGTGATTTCCAAGCCGTGAGGCGGTATCATCCGCTCAAAGGTGATTTTGCGGGTCAGCCCCTGATAGAGGTCTCCGCTTGAAGTCGTTTCCTGTGCGTTGGCACAGACTGCGCCCAGCATCAGGGCGATGGCTAAAACTGTTCTTTTCATTTTTACTTTGGATTAAAGTGGTGAATAATAACTGTGAATTACTTGTTTTCGGGTTGATAGAGCAGAACCTTGTAACCTGCCTTCAGATGCACCTTGACGGTGCGCATTTTCTTGGCAAAGTATTGGCTCGTTCCCTGTATCAGTCCCTTGCCGAGGTCGGCGGCAAGCTGTGCCCCCGCATCGGTGGAGATATTCACGCTGCTGCCCACGGATGTCCCCATGTTAGCGGCAATCTCCTTGGCGGCATTACGCTCCATCGATCCGGGAATGAATATCCCCGCCTGTCCGTCCGTATCATAGACCGACAGCTCCACGGGAATGATGCTTCCCCGATACCCCAAAGAGGAAATGATAATGGAGAGTCGTTCGCCCTGCAACTTTGCCGTTCCCACGACAAGGGCATTTCGTGGAATCTCCCTGCCCGATACCGACATCGGCTCCAAGAGACGGAAACGTACTGTCTGCCCGTCCATGACCGTCTGATTGTTATGCACACAGGCTGATATGGTGTTTCTATCCGTCTGCGAGACAGTCTCGATAGCGGTTTGGAATAGATAGTTCCTCTCCTTGACATATTCGGAGCGGAAAGTCGAGTCGCTCATCGGCTGTGCCAGAGCCGACACCACTTGACCGCTCACCTGCCTGACAGGAAACGCTATCGCCTTTCCATTGCGACCGGAAGAGACCACTTTCCTTTCGGAAGCCGTCTCACTCTCCGAAGTCGAAGGAAGAGCAGCGGGAACGGACTGCCCCTTGCCTCCTGCGGGCATATACTTGGCTGCCAGCTGATAGGATTTTTCAAGCAGAGCCATCTGGTCGTTCACGGTTATGGCGGGCGACTGCTGTTCGCTGCTCATACGGTTTTCCAACTCTGCCAATCGGGCACGCAGTTCTTCCTTTTCAGGGTCTTCCCTCGGTGCTTCATAGAAACTGCCGAGCGTGCGGTTGATGTCTTGGTAGGCTGATGCAGAGGCGTGGAATCCCTCTTGCGGAGCAGCGGTGCGAGAGCCGAAGCCGTTATCTCTTTCCGACAAATCCGTCTTTAATGCCAACTCTTCGGAACTCTGCTCCGGTTGTCCTCCTGTCATCTCCCCGAACATGGAACTGAGGCTTTGCATGGCACGACTTCGTTCCTGCTCCTTCTGTTCCATCATCTCCTTTTCATAGGCTTTCTTCTTGTCGCCGATGAGTTCCGAGGCTTGCGGATCCGGTACTTCCGTGTTGAACCCCTTCGCCTGTTTCTCCCCTTCTTTCTCCGAAGGAGCGAAGATGAGCCACATGGAGCCTGCAAAAAGCAGGAACATCAGGGGGTAAATGACAAACTTTTTTCGCCTTTGTCTCTCTTCCTCCGTCAGCTCAGGCGAGGTGCTCGTATCGGAGGCTGTCTTTCTTTTGAATGGGAACATAATCGTAATACTTTAATAGGTTGATACTGTCTTTGGGATAGAGCCGCCTTACGTCAGGAGCTTCTATATGCTCGATTGCCGGTAACGTTTCCTCTTCGGAGTCTCCGTCGGAGAAGAGGCGGAACAAACCGCTGAAGAAAACATAATTGGCAAGGAAAGCGAAGAAAAGAAGCATCGTCAGGACGACATACAGCCTCAGATGAGCGGGGATGCGTCCGCACAGGCGGCGGAGTCTTGCCTCCGCTCCCTCCTGCATCATTCGGAACAGACTTTTCTTTTTCATCGCTTACGGGTACTGATGTCCTTGTTCTCCACAATCTCGAATCCTTCGATATTGAAGCCATTCGGATTGTCATCGCTACGGCTCGTATTGAGCAGGCGACATACGGTCACGAGACTGCGCTCGGTCACGTTGGTCGCACGGATAATCATCTGTCGGGCATACGTCCGTATCGCATAGGGATAACGGTCGAAGTCACAGAGCACGCTGTCCACCTGCACGACCTGATTGATATTTCCTGCCACGATACGGTTGTAGTACCCTTTCTCGGAGAAATCCCGATAGTAATTGTAGGCACTCTTGTCCGCCAAGAGTAGCGCACGGGAGATATTCCCCTCGATGGCACTCTTATCGGGCGAAAGGGTGAAGAACAGCTCGTGGAAGCGGCGCACATGCTCCTTGGCTTCCGCGGGTCTGTTCTGCGACAGATCCTGCGACAGGGCGAGCATCAGCGACTTACCGCCATCCAACACATAGATTTTCTGCCTCTGGGCTTCGGCAAAGGAGTAGGCACTCCATATCGAATACCCCGCAAGAAGAGCGCACAGGCAGACGACGACCAAGGTAAAGAGGCGTATCTGCCTGAAACTTGTTTCGATATTCTTTAATGACTTAAATTCCATAGCATTTCATTTTTGTTTATTATTCGGGAGCATTTCCGCTTCTCCTGCGGAAAAGCTGCCCTGCCACCTCCTTGGCTTTATGTCCCGCACTATGCAAGACCTGTTTTCCGTGTCCTCCGGCAAATCCACCAACGGCTCCACCCACGGCACCTGCGATACCGGCTCCCTTTCCTGCTGCGTAGTTCACGTTCTTGCCGAAGTTACCTGCTCCACCTGCTTGTATTACCCAGCCCGCAACCGTTGGAATGGTGAAGTAGCCGATAATGCCGATAATCATGAAGACGAGGTACACCCCGTTCGAAGCATCTATCGTATAGGTGGGATCATTCTGCAACTGCGTGATGTCGTGTTTGAGCATCAGTTCCTGAATCTTTGCCAGCATCGAACTGAACAAGTCCGCCACAGGCAACCACAGATAGATGGAGATATACCTCGTGAACCATTGCGTGAGGGTGCTTTGGAAACCGTCCCACACGGAGATGGCAAAGGCTATCGGTCCCAAAATGGAGAGGACAATCAGGAAGAATGTCCGAAGCGTGTCGATGAGCAGGGCGGCAGCGGCGAAAAGCAGTTCCAAGAGCTCCCGCACCATATTGCGGAACCATTTCTTGAGGTTGTACATGCTGCGTTCCACGTACATTCCCGCCATTGTCGCCATATCCGAGGGAGAGATACCGAGTTCATCCAGTTTCTTGTCAAACTCTTCGTTACTCACCAGATAGGCTGTTTCGGGATTCTTCACCATCGCCTCGTATTCCAGCTTGTCCCGCAACTTGCGGTATTCGTCCATGCTGAAAGTCTGCTTTTCGAGCATCTTGTGCGTACCCTGCACGACGGGACTAAGCACGCCGTTGATGGTCTCCAACACCATCGGAAAGAAGAGGATGCAGAGACCGAGAGCGAACGGACGGAGCAAAGGATAGACGTCGATGGGTTCGGCACGGGCAAGCGTCTGCCATACCCTGAGTGCCACATAGAAGAGTGCGCCCAAGCCCGCAATGCCTTTGGCGACGCCAATCATGTCACCGCACATCGGCATCATCTCCGTGTAAAGCGAACGGAGCACCTGATGCAGGTTGTCAAATTCCGCTCCCATACCTACCAATACCTTTCGTTATCCGTTCCATAAAGCGAGAGTACTCGGTCAGTGTCCTGCTGCTTCTTGGCTCTGAGATAGCTCACGGAGATGTTCTTGTTCGTGTAGTAACGCACGAGGTTACGGTAATCCCTCACCTCCTTGTAGCAGCGATCTACCACGTCCATACGCTCCTTGTCGGTCATCTTCAGCGTGGTGATGTTCACCACCTGCTTCAGTTCCTTGAGTAGGTTGTTGCTTTCTCCGAGCAGTTTGGTGTAGCCGTTGGCAATGGCGACCAGCTCTTCCGGTCGGAAGTTCGGGTCAGAGAGCATCTTCTTGTAGTTCTTCACATAGATGTCGGAGATTTCTCCGACCATCAAAATCGTCTCCTTTACCCGTTGGGCGTCCCGCACGAGGTTGTTCACCTTTTTCAGGGCATCGTAGTATTTCTTGCTCTCATTGTAGAGCTTCTCGACCTCCTTGAAGTTGTCAAGCGTGTTCTTGACCGTCTTGGAGGTCTGCACGATTTCCTTGGTCGTGTTGATGATGCTCTGTGCAAGGTTGGTGGGGTCTGTGACCACCCACTGGGCGTGTGCGCTGCCTGCCAAGAGACAACCGCACGTAATAAGCATTAAAACTTTCTTTCTCATTTTACATTGGATTTTAGTGTGATTGTTATTTACTATTCTTCTTCGGCGAGCTGCCTGACGGCAAGCTCCATATTGCCATCGAGTTGCTCGGCACGGGCGAGTACGCGCATCTTCTCCGTCTCCTCCGTCGTGTAGGTGAGGTATTCGGCTTTCGACACCTCCGTGGCATAGACGGCAGACTGTACGCCACCCAGTCCGATCCACACCTCCTTGTACGACCGTGTGGCATCATTGCTCTGGTTGATGGAGAGTATCTGCCCCCGTTCCTTGTCCGTCAGTCCCAAGAGTGCCTGAATCTGGTCGAACTTGTTCATGTACTTGCGCTGGTCAAGCAGTATCTTGCAGTCCGAATTGTTGATGATGGACTCCTTGACAATATCTGAGGAGATGATGTCATCCACCTCCTGTGTCACCACGACTGCCTCGCCGAAGAACTTTCTTACCGTCTTGTAGAGATACTTGATGTATCCCGCCATATTTGCGGAAGCAATCGCCTTCCAAGCCTCCTCGATGAGGATGACCTTCCGTATTCCCTTCAGACGTCGCATCTTGTTGATGAAGAGTTCCATAATGATGATGGTGGTAATGGGGAAAAGGATGGGATGATCCTTTATGGAATCGATTTCGAAGACGATGAAGCGTGCGTTCAGCAGGTCGATCTGCTTGTCCGAGTTCAGCAGGTAGTCGTATTCCCCTCCCTTGTAGTACGGCTCCAGCACGTTGAGAAAATTGGCCAAGTCAAAATCCTTTTCCCTGACCTTTTTCTCACGGAGCAATGCCGAGTAGTCGGTGGTGAGATACTCGTAAAAGCTGTTGAACGAGGGAACGATAGCGTCGTCCGCCTTGATGCGCTCGATAAAGAGCGACACGGCATTGGAGAGGGCAACCTCTTCTGAGCGTGTGGCAGGCTCGTTGTCCTTCTTCCATAGTGTCAGCAGCAGGGTCTTGATGCTCTCCCGCTTCTCCACATCGAACACCTTGTCCGTCGTGTAGAAGGGATTGAAGCTGATGGGACTCTCGTCCGAGTAGGTGAAATAGACCCCGTCCTCGCCCTGCGTCTTGTGGCGTATCATCTCGCACAAGCCCTGATAGCTGTTTCCCGTGTCCACCAATACGATATGGGTGTTCTGTTCCCAGTACTGCCTCAAGAGGTGGTTGGTGAAGAATGACTTGCCCGAACCCGAAGGTCCCAAGATGAACTTGTTGCGGTTCGTGGTGATGCCTTGCTTCATCGGCAGGTCGGAGATATCGAGATGAATCGGCTTGCCGCTGCGGTCAGCCATCTTGATGCCGAATGGAGACAACGAATCACGGTAGTTGGTTTCCTCATTGAAGAAGCAGACCGCCTGCTCGATGAAGGTGTAAAAACTCTCTTCTGCGGGAAAGTCGGCTTCATTGCCGGGAATGCCCGCCCAGAACAGCGTCGGCACATCCACCGTGTTGTGCCTTGGCTTGCACTCCATCAGTGCGAGCTGGCTACCCACGTCGTTACGGATACGGCGGAGTTCCTCCTCATCCTCGCTCCACGCCAAGACGTTGCAATGACAGCGGACTGAGGTAAGCCCGAAACTATGCGCCTCGTTCAGATACTCGTCAATCCATTGCTTGTTGATTTGGTTGCTCCGGCTGTAACGGGAGAGCGAGTGCATGTTCCTTGCATTCTTCTCAAAGCGTTGCAGGTTCTCGGCACTGTCATCAATCAGCACATACTGGTTGTAGATATGGCTGCACGAGAGCAACAGCCCCACGGGAGCGGCAAACGAGAGGCGACAGTCGCTGCGGTCGGTGGACAGGCGTTCATAACGCATATCCGTGCCAACCAGTCCGGGCAGGTCTTCCGTATCGGAGAGCGTATGCAGGCAGAGCCGCTTGTTGCCGATACGCATACGGTCGGCTCTCAGGTCGATGTCCTCCAATACCGTCGTGTCGAAAAGGGAGAGTGAGAAATACTTCTCTATCAGTCCCGGTTTTTCCTCCGTGCCGACAATCTCTTCGTCGTTCAGTCGGGTAAGACGAACAAAACCGCACTCGTTCATAATCCGCTCAAACTGCTCGGTGGCTTCGAGGAACTTGCGGGCGGTATCCTTGTCCCGTACCTCCTTGGGGATGATATGCCCACGGCAGAGGGTAGAGAAGTTGCTCTGTTGCCGGCTGCGGTTCTTGGTTGTCTTGGTCAGGAACAGGTAGCAGGCGTGATTCAAGAACGGTCGCTCGTTGAAGTGTCGCTCGAAACTGCGGGAGAGGAAACTCATATCCTCCTTTTGCAAGTCCGGATGGTAACCCTCCTTGACAAACCAGTCCTGCTTGTGCACGACACTGTAGGTCGGCAATACCTTGATCGCCTTTACCCAAGCCGAATGGATGGCAGCATACTCCGCACTTGTCACCGTATAGAGTTCGGGCAAGTCCACCCGAAAGGCGACCGTGATGTCGGCGTCCTTCGAGAGGATGCACCCCTCTTCGACGGCAAGCAACGGGAAGCGGTTTTCCAGCGTGGTGGCTTTCAGTACGTTTCTCATTGTCTTTCCTCCTTTCCTTTGTTCGTTCTTTTATTCTCTCTTCTCTTTCGTTTTGGCAGCTCCTTGTGCCGCAACAGACGGGGAATGCGTCGTCGGTTGATGAGGTATCGAGGGTGGCTGTGCAAAGCGGAACGCTTCATCAGCCCGTGTTCCCCATACTTCTTGTTCAGGGAGAAAGTCTGCCACACCAGAATGGATGCGGAAGTCCCTCCGAAGCCGATACAGATCCATTGATTGACACCCGCCATATAGAGGATGACAAACAGCACGAAAAGGGCAAGCAACCCTCCGGCGAAAATGAACAGATACTGGCTTTTGAGTCCCTGAAACTCTACCGAGCGACCGATCCCCTTGTTGATGGGATAGGTCTCCATAGGCTTAGAGGAAGAAACTTCTTAAAATGGTGGCTGCCACGATAAGGAAAATACAGGCTCCGAACCAGCTCGCGGCGGTCTTCGAGGTGTCCGGATCTCCAGACGAGAACTTTGAATAGACTTTTACCCCTCCGATAAGTCCCACGACCGCACCGATGGCGTAGATGAGTTTCGTGGCAGGGTCGAAATAACTCGTCACCATGCTCGTGGCTTGGTTGATACCCGACAAACCGTTGCCTTGGGCAAAGGCAGAGGAAATGGAAAGCAGCAGAATGGCTGCGATAAGAAAATGTCTTTTGGTCATAAATCTTTGTTTTGTGCCGAGAGGATTGGATAGACTCTCCCGACGGGTGAATACTGTTGTTACTTTCGGATTTTAGTGGTGGCTCTCTTAGGGTCAGCCGTACTCTTTTTCTTTCATTGCTTGTTGCATTAAAGGGTTCATACTATTGGGACAAAACCATTCGGAAGGGGCGTTACGCCTTTTCGCCGCTGTAAAGCTCCTCGAAACGGGCACGGACGATTTCATCTATCGTGGCCGAGCGTTTCGCATCGTTTCGGAGCGTTTCCATCAGCTGAGTTCCTTCCAACTCTCTCAGCGTATCGCCGGTTCTCTGTTGTTCTGCTTCGGTGTGGGCGTGGCGGTGAATGACCGACAAGGCTTCCAGCACCCGTTCAAAATCAATTCCCGTGGCATATTCGCTTTCTCCCTGTAAGGGAAGTTCCTCGTCCTCCTCTTCAAACAATGAAGAATCTGAGGATTCATACGTTAAAGGAATCTCATCTATGTCGGGCTGTTCATCCGGCTCTTCCAATGGCTCTTGTCCGTTTTCGGGAGCAAATGTAGATGCCTTTTTTGCTTCCACCTCGTCTTTTGGATAACTGCGTACTTGTGGCGTCGAGTGGCTGAGTTTGAAGTGACTTTTACCGATGATTTCAGCTTCAGAGACCATCTGGCAAGGCTTTTTCTCAATTGCCCTGTTCTTCCTTTTTCTTCGTTCATACAAGAAAAAAAGAAGCAGCCACAAAAGGTAGAGCAAGAGAAGGACAAGGACAAGGACTATTCGGTACATAGGCGTTGCAGGATTTCGTGAAGCTCATCGCCTAATTCGATACAGAGCCTGCTCAACTTCCCTCCGTGGGGTGGGAAGAGGGTGGATACCCCTCTTCTGCGTTCGGAAAGCAGCGGACGATACAAACGGGAGTGGCTCAATGAGGTTTGCATCAAGAGGACTCCCGTTTCATCGGCAAGGGTGCGACAGCGTTCGTCGGCATCCTCACGTTCCCAAGCCTCTATCATATTGCGGAGCAGGTAAAGCTCCCTGATATTGCCCTTGCCCATCGTCAGTATCTGCTCTCCCAAGATGTCTATGAAATGGCGGATAGCCTCCATATCCATCGGACTGCCCGTAACGGGAAAGAGAACGGCATCCATTGCTGAAAGCAACTCCACCGTCCCTTCGGTACGCATCAATGGGGGAAGGTCGAAAAGAATGCATCGAGGATGGCTGTCCACACAGTGTTGCTCCACTCGCCTCAGGGCTTCCCGCACCGGAGTGCAGATAATCGGATAAGGGGCATAGGCTGTCCGATGTTTCAGGCGCATCAGCCTTTGATGATTCAGGTCTTCCGACTCTTGCTGTCGCAGACGGGCGATGGTATAGACGGGATGGTTGCAATCCACGACAGCGACATTGCATCCTCTGTGGTAATGCAGAATGCTTGCGGAAAGTACCGTAAGCGAGGTTTTGCCGACACCTCCTCTGGGGGAAGCGATGGCGAGATAGATGGGTTTACTCATACTTTCTCCTTTCTTTGAATGGGTGAATACTATGTCTTGATAAATCGTTTGTAATCGAAGTTGCCTGACTGAACCTCTTTCGGAGCTTCTTCGGCAACGCGCTCCAGCAGTTCGCGGACACGTTCCCCGGCCGCTTTCTTAATCGCTTGGAACATCGGGGAGTCGTGTATCTTATAGATGGTTTCGGCAGCTTTCGCTGCTTCCTCTATCGGGGCATTCTTACAGGAGAGGACATTGCCCATTTGTTGCAGTTCTTCCACGGTGATGCTTTCCGAAAGAGAGTGGCTTTCACCTTGGACTTCCTCCAATACATAATCCTCTTCCTCTTCGGGGATGAAAGGAGAGCTCTCTTCCGATATTCCCGTTTCAGGCATCTGTTCTTGTTGCTCTTCTTCAATGGGCAACTCGGCTAAAAGGATATTCTCCTCTTGGGAGGATTCCTTTTGGGGGATGCGGATGGTAACGACGAATTTCCCCTTGCCCCGTTCCCGGAAAAAGAGCCGCAAGTCACGATAGAGTCTCACGGCACTCCGATAGCGTCCGTACAGGAAGCGGGTGACCTGCACGCTGCCGAGATAGGCTAAGCCGACCGACAACAGAATGACAATCACCTGCTTCATCGCTCGAAACGTTTACGGAACTGTTGCTCAAACAAGGCGTCTATCTCATCACGGTGACTCTCTAAGTGATGCCGGAGAATATGTTCTACGAATGCCCCAATCGTCAGTTTGCCTGCGGCTGCCACATAGACGATTTCGGAAATCTCTTCCTGTGTCTTTTTGGAAATGAACACGCCCTTTCGGTCTCCGATGTTAAGGGGTTGCAGAAAGGTGGTTTCGTAATCGCTCTTCTCTTCCTGAAGGAGACCTGTAGAGTGTCCCTCGGAATGTTCGATGAGCGTGGTGGAGTTACGGATGGTTACTTTTGAAGAGACGCTTTTTCGTTCTCTGCAGGAATCTTTGCCTGCCATTGGTCGGTTTGTTTTCTGTTTCATATCACAATAATTTCTTGAAGTTCTTTTCACTTAATCGGTTGATTTCTTCCTTGTAGTCCTCCAAATGTTTGAGAAGGATGTTTTCCACGTACATGCCCAATGTCATCTCCCTCTTTCGGATGAAGAGGACGATTTCCGACAGTTTGTCCTGCAACTCTTTAGAGATGTAGATTGCCTTGCGGTCATACAGGTCATTGCGGTGCATGAAGAGTGAGATGTAATCTCCTTTGGCGGGATTCTTGCGACGTGTTCGGATGGGTAGTTGTGGTTCTTCCAAAGCCTCTTTCTGTGTTTCCGAAACAGACTCATCCACCTCTTCAATGCCGGGAGAGGAGATCATCTCGCTCTCTTTCTTTTTCATCGGGATACCCTGTGAAATCAGTTCCCGGATAGCGACGGGATCTATCGCCCCTTTATTCTTTCCTGCCATATGCTTCAGGTTTTACGATGGACAAGATTTCCTCCACAAGCTCTTTCAGACGACTGCCTCTAAGCAGCGTGCGAGAGGCGGGAAAGATGGTTGAACGGAAGAGGGTCGTACCCTCCTCCATTACCTCCTTTTTGTAGCGGGTCGTATTGGGGACTGCCGTTTTAAAGATGGGAAGTCCCAAATCGGCAATGACCTTTTCATACATCGCATAGAGGGGTGTTTTCTCTCTGCCGTCCACCATGTTCCAAAAGAGGTAGATCCCTTTGTTGGCAGTGTCTGTATTGTCGGTTATCGCCTCCTTGATGATGGCTGAAAAGCTCAGCGTGCTTTCCAAGGATATACGGTCGGCGGAGATGGGTGTAAAAATATAATCCATACCGGAGAGGGTGGTCAGCACACCGTCATTGTTGATGGTTCCGGGCAGGTCAAAAAAGACGAAATCCGTATCCGGCTCGTGCGTCTCCAGATATTCCCTAACCGTATCCACGGCTGCCTCTGCCGTGGCACAAAGGATGGTGTACGTGGGCTTTTGCAACTCGGAGAATTGAGCTGCTGCCAATTCTTGCAGCGCGGGGTTGCGATCCACCCCCTGTGCGTCACGCTGACGCATGGCATTGATGCTGAATTGCGGATAGTCACAATCCACCACAATAAGGTTGTACCCGCAGGCATAGTGTAGGTAACTTGCCGTCAAGACCGTAAAGGTCGTTTTGCCGACACCGCCCTTCTGGGTGGAGAAGGCAATGAAAACTGGTTTCTTTTTCATTTCATTTTCTGTTTAATGGTTCTACATATATGTGAGGAAAGGCGCATGCACGCCTTGGTTTGTTTCCTTGAAAAGGCAGATATGGAAACGAGCCTGTGAGGGAATAAATCCCCGGACAGGCATATGGTAAGGTATTCCAATAAGGGAACATAGACCCGCCTTTCGGGATATGTCCCTCCCTGTATAAGGGTGGAGCTATATGACGGGAGGCATACTTGCACACGTCCACCCATCCATATGTCCACACTTGTACCCTTGCGCAAGGGTGTGAGGGGTGACGGGTGCAATAACTTGTACACATTCTCATTCCTATTTCCATTTCCGTAATTGTCTGTTCAAATGGCTGCGGACAGGTTTTCAGACTTGGGCAGACAGATATGTCCACCAACCTGCAAACACCTGTTTGACGGGGCAAATATAGAAGCCTTTATCCCCTTGTTTCTGCCCTTTTTGCTAACTGCGTACTTGTGGCTTCGATTTGCGTATTTGTGGCTCCGTAAGAGGTAAGTGATTTAGGCACAACGCTTAGTAACTTTGCACCCAAGCGGTAAGCCGAAGTCTTCGAGGCATAAAGCGTTCTTTTTTGAGGGACTCGACTTCCGTCCTTCACGGACGGATTTATTTGCGCCGGAGCAAATAGCAAGATATGTCCTGCGTTACTCGAAATAAATTCAGTAACTCAGAACTCTTGCTCTTGCAGAGGGCTGAAAAAACTCCGAAGTCGTTTTTTCTTGGAAGAGAGAATGCCTTGTCTTGAATGCCGGTGATGCCGTGAAACACTAAAATCCAAAGTAAAATGACAAAGAGACATGTGGGGAGACCCTTGAAAAAAGAGAAAGCCAGCCATTGTTGCATGGTTCGGTTTACGGACACGGAGTTTGCGCGTTTCCTGACGCTTTATGAACAGTCAGGTGTCCCGAACAGGGCTGTTTTCATCAAGGCAAGGGTCTTTGATGAGACTTTCCGAGTGATAAAAGTAGATCGTTCACTGCTTGATTACTATCAAAAACTGACGACTTTGTACGGACAATTTCGCAGTGTCGGGGTGAATTATAACCAAACTGTAGTCGCTTTGAAAAGCAATTTTACGGAGAAGAAAGCCTTTGCGATGCTCGCCAAGTTGGAGAAAATGACACTCGAATTGGCGGTCATCGGAGGGGAAATTGTGCAATTAACCCGAGAATTTCAAGAGAAATGGTCGCAAAAATAAGTTACGGAAGCTCACTATATGGGGCATTGGCGTACAATGGAGAGAAGGTAAACGAAGGTGTAGCAAAGATCTTGGAGACGAATAAGGTGTTCTGTCCTGCCGATGGTGGGCATGATATTACTGCTTGCATGCAAGACTTTATGGCATATATGCCAAGCCAAATTCGCACGAAAAAGCCCATTATTCATATCTCCCTGAACCCGCATCCCGATGACAAGCTCTCCGATGAACAGTTCTCCGTCATTGCATTGGAGTATATTGAGAAGATGGGTTATGGCAATCAGCCTTTCGTGGTCTATAAGCATGAGGACATAGACCGGCATCATCTACACATCGTGACCTTGGCAGTGGATGAGACGGGACGGAAGATTAACGATGGGAATAACTTCTACGCCAGCAAGCGTATCACACGGGAGATGGAGCAAAAGTATGGATTACACCCTGCCGACAGGAAACAATTCAAGGAAGCGTTTCGCTTGCGGAAAGTCCGTCCCGAAGAGGGAAGCCTTAAAAAGCAACTGGCTTCGGTCATCAAACCGGCAGCCAAATTCTACCATTGTCCGAGTTTCAAAGAATACCGAACCTTGCTTTCCACCTATAATATATGTGTGGAGGAAGTTAAGGGAGAAGTACACGGAAAGCCTTACAACGGGCTGGTCTATTTTGTCACGGATGAAAATGGCAAAAAGTTTGGAAATCCATTCAAGTCCTCGGTCTTTGGGAAATCTGTCGGATATGAAGCCCTGCAAAACCGATTCAAGACTGCCAAAGAAAAGTTGAAAGAGAAACAGCTTGCACCTAAAACCAAGTGGGGCGTGGAACAGGCTTTGAATCGTTCAGCCACAAGAGAGGATTTTAGGGATAATCTCCATCGCAAGGGTATTGATGTACTCTTCCGTGAAAACGAAGAAGGTAGGCTCTATGGCATCACCTTCATAGACCACAATAACGGCTGTGTGGTCAATGGTTCACGACTGGGCAAGGATCTTTCGGCAAATGCCATAGCCGAATGGTTCGACCGTCCGCACCCCGAACTGTCCGATTCCGTGCAACAGAGTGAAAAAAGTAATCCGTATTGGGAGGTCTGCTTGACCTGCCGTTGGAGGCTCATGGTACGGATTGGGAGGAAGAGCAGTTCAGAAGAAGGATGCAGCGCAAGAAAAGAAAACAACGTAAAATCTAAAAACAACGGATTATGTCACAACAAGAAGACGATTTGAGGGCACTGGCGAAAATTATGGATTTTCTGCGTGCCGTAAGTATTATATTGGTAGTTGCTCATCTCTATTGGTATTGTTACGATGGGGACTGAACATCGATGTGGTGGACAGGATACTGATGAACTTCCACCGCACGGCGGGGCTGTTCGGCAACATGCTTTATACCAAACTCTTTGCACTGGTACTGATGGGGCTTTCCTGTCTGGGTACGAAAGGCGTGAAAGAGGAGCACATCACTTGGGCAAAAATATGGACTTTTATGGGCATCGGCTTTGTGTTTTTCTTCCT
>ERZ772999.497-NODE-497-length-24476-cov-6.981328_pt1 | contig 24476 bp, 15 predicted proteins | sample MGYA00511467_ERZ772999 | MGnify/ENA primary metagenome ERZ772999 (study PRJEB29015, sample SAMEA2738064) | human oral metagenome | biome: human oral; feature: human-associated habitat; material: saliva | place: China | collected 2218 ... | reverse complement strand
TGAGTAAACGTTCCATTCCTCAGTTGTTCGTCTCGAAAGAGGCAACAGCAAAGAATGTAGGACTGATATATATAGGAGTCCGTATCAGACGAAAGGTCATGATACGGACTCCTCTTTTTTGTTTGTACCTTAAGCGATCTATGAGTCAGCAGATCATTCTTTTCCATGTCTTCATTTACCAGGCATTTTCTTTTCAAGGACATATTCAAGCTCAGTTCGGACATTAACCTACAAAGTATCACGATCCGCCCGCTTGCACTTGTAGCAGCCGATTTCCATTCACAGTATCACCTTTTTGCCGTCAACGGACCTGATAAAGACGCGAGTGCGGAAACCATCCCTCACAAATGGTGATGGCCATACGTGGGACGGCATTTGGGTGCTCGTTCACTTCTGATATGTAAGATGATTGTATTACCTTTGTATTTCTCTCGTAGGCACTAGGGGGTACCACACAACAGGATCTAGAAAACTGCTGTTCATAGCTGCATATTTGTTGGTGCTAATTCTAATATACAATTTGTTCAGCGGTTTCTTCTTCTTAGACTCGTATCACTCCAAATGTCGGATGAACCGGAAATCATAACCCCTCGTCCCACCACCCTCAACGCACAATTTCCTACAAAAGAGGCTCGCAGAGCATCACTATCCCCGAGCCTCTCACCATATTTCCCCCTCTCCGAGTCTCAAATCTTCGTTTTCTGTGTTAAATAGGGAAATCCCTTCGCCTTTCTGCTGATAATTTCGTACCTTTGTAGTACAATATTAAACTGTATTTTCATGATAGGAAATCGAACTTACTATGGAGAGTATTCTCTTGAACGCTGGATAGAGTTGGTAGTCAAGGGAAATATAGTTCTCCCCGAGTATCAAAGACATTTTGTCTGGAATCAGAAAGACCTTAAGCGTCTAATTAAATCACTCCATGAAGGACAGTTTGTTCAGCCTGTAACTATAGGGCTGTATAACAAGGCCAACAAGGAGAAAATCAATTTACTCTTAGATGGACAACAGCGTCTCTCTTCCATCTTATTAGCCTATCTAGGCTATTTCCCTAAAAAGGAAATGTTCGAAACACAAAATCAGGAGATCGCGATAGAGGATGATAGTGCTTTCGATGGAGCAGGTGATAATCAGAATACGGAGATAAAGTCTATAAAATGGACTATAAGGGAATTATACGATAAAGGGAAATCGCTAGAAGAGCTTCGAGCAGAGTTATCATCAAATTCTCGTTATGAGAAACTTGATTTAGGATTACAATTAGAAGAAGATTTTTGGAAGGAAACATTCATAGGGTTTTCTTTTATCGTCCCTGATATGGCTGAAGTGTCTGATGTGCAGAAATTTTATACCCATTTATTTCGTAATATGAACTACTATGGGCAAAAGTTATCTGCTTCAGAGAGCCGTAAATCTCTATATTATCAAGATTATAGACTCACCAATTATTTCGAAGGGAAAACAGAACAAGGAGACGATGTGTTGTGTGATCTCAAAGTAAAACAAGATTTTAAGCCTAGGCAAATCGATTTTATTCGCTATCTATCCATGCTATCTCAAAAGAAGATTGGGAAGACGGTTATGATGGGCTACTCTGCCTACAATAGCCGTGAAAACTACTATGCAGACTATGTTGCTTATCTTTTAGGGCTAGAGCAAGAAGAACGCGAAGATAAGTTTGACGGTTTTGATTTCTCTGCTATCTTCCCTGACTATGCGATCGGAGATCGATATAACAAGTTAAGGGAAGGAGTAGAACAAATCAAAAAGTATATTTCTCAAGATAATGATGGGGCATTCAAATCTTGGATTGATGCAGATTTATGGCTATTGGGGTTAATTTATTATGTCGTGTTTGAGGGTAAGAATCTAGCTCTGGAAGGAAACAAAGGTGAGAATCTAAGGCAAGCAATAAACGAAGAGATAGATTCTAAAAATGAAGCCTACCAAAAAAGAAGTAATGCTATAGGACACATAAGAGAGCGTATTAACAAGTCTATTGAAATATATAATGATTATGTATCATAATATTCATTCCGACTTTATACTAGCACCTATCCTAGAAGTTTTTGCTGAAGGAGTAAACGCCTGCAAGGGAGTAGGAGACGGTATAGAAACACATCCTTTGAGTGAATATGTTCTATCTTCCCTTTTCCTCAAAGCAACAGGGGCACAAGAGCAAAAACTCAAATGTGTTTGTTGGGAGATTGCAACTCATGATTATGATTTCCGTTACCGATTTATGCGAGGAGATTTTCAATTAGGTGAATGTTCCGATTATAAATCAAAGAATAAGATTTGTTCTTATTTGCAAGAGCAAATAACAAAGCTGAAGAATGAAGAACCATATACGATAGCCGAAGGTACAAGAAGAGCCATAATTGCTCAGGCTATTTCGGATATAGAAACTCTCTTTGAGAATACAAATATCTCGATCTGGGGGGCAAGGAATTTCGCCACGCATAAGGACTGCGTTAAAAATAGATTAGAATTCGCTCAAATTCTAGCAAATCACCCCAAAGGGAAAAAGTATTTAAGTCTTTTTGAAAACGCTCTTCAAAAAGATTATGATGAGATAGTATACAGACATCGTAACCGTTTAGCCCATAATACAACATCATATCAGCGATATCTCCCTACATTGGAAACATTAGCCACGAAAGAATCTGGAAGGTATAATTATTTCTACCGATATACTCTGTTAGTTTTGATAGATCTTATCCTTATCTCTCTATACAGAGAGTATAGAGAGAGTTTGAAGTCCTATTCTGTACATCCATAGAGTAATGATATTAAAGATTGGGTAGAAGCCACTCCATCCAAGACTACAAGTCCTGGATGGAGATTTTTATTACTCGCAAGTTTTTCTGGTGTGATAAAGGGCGCAAATCACGTAACTCGTTGATTCACACCCTTTGTTTGCGGAGAGAGAGGGAAATGAACGACTCTCTCGTATTTCGTTGTATAACAGCTGCCTAACTGATTCGTTCAAGTGGTAGTGTAGCAAAAATGTAGCAGTTCTTTGACTGACTTATGACTACCATTCTGACGGACTATCGAAAGCGAAATAGCTCTCTTTTCTTGGATGCAAAGGTACATAAAAAAGAACCATTGACCAAAGCCTTCACCCATAAAGATTTACAGAATTCCCTGCTACACTGCCTGGTGCACGGTGCAAGCCCTTATATATAAAGGGTCTTGCACCTTGCACTGGAGGACTTGTGTATGATTGCCTGATATCGGTTGACCTTTTATAGCTTTATCACTAATAAAAGGTGAATTATGTTATTATTTATTTCTATATAAGTTTACTATATTTATCTTATGAGTGATATAGAAACCCTTTGCATCCGCCACCAAACAAAAAAATGCATCTGGTGCATGACGACTTGCAGAGGGTACATAAACTTGCGTGTGACGGGTTGCTTGTGCCAAGATGTTTCTATAACTTTATGTTTATGAAAGAGTTACTGGAATTTCTTCGAAATGAGAGATTGAACAAACATCTAAAACAGGCGTATCTAGCTGAGAGGTTGGGAGTTGATGAAAGCACAATATCCCGATGGGAGTCTGGTCAGATTACAATGGATTTTCTCCAAATAGTAAACTATGCGACTGTTTTGGAGATAAATGTTTACGAGATGTTTGCATATCTCGCAAGCAATGGACAAGATCTTCCCAGACCTATTGCAGAAGTACACGTTGAGGTGTATACAAAAGAAGCCTACAACTCTCTTATGCAATACCTTGCGAATTCTGGGATGGATATAACAATTAAAAGCACCAAGTTGAAAAGATGGAAATAATCGCAGTAGAAAGCCAAGCCTATCAAGAACTGATAGACAAGCTCAATCGTATTGAGCAGTATGTTGAGCGCACCTCCCGTCTTATTCAAGACATTGACGACGAGCTGGAGATGACCACGAAAGACCTTATCGGGACTCTGAATGTTTCAGAGTCCACCCTTTACCGCTGGCGCAAGAAGCAGTTGGTACGGTATCGCTACACGGAGGGTGGCGATGTACGCTACTTCTTCAAGTCTATCGTGATAGCCACGAAATGTAACCGACTCCGCGTATCAGGTATGAGAAACGATGAGGTTCTTGGGCGGCTCAACCGTTTCAAGGACAATCTCATCATGAGTTCATGTCTTAATCCTAAAAACCGACAATTATGATAGAAAAGGAACAGATTCTTTTGCTTACACAAGGAGGTTTGAATGTGTTTTCACATTTCCTTGGCTTTGAGGTAAACCTTCATCGCAACTTCCGAAGTCCTTTCTATGACGACAGGCGGGCTTCCTGCCATATCTACTACGACAGGAAAACTTCTTCTTACAAATTCTATGATCATGGAGATACCACCTATTCTGGGGATTGCTTCTGGTTTGTGGCAACCCTCCGTAATTTGAACCTGAAAACAAGTTTTCCCGAAGTATTGGAAACGATTGTACAAGAACTTGGATTGTATTCTTTATGTAATGGTGAAAAGCATAGCAGCCATATCACGTCAGCATATAAAAAAACTATTGTTCCCACTCCTAAGGCTGATATGAATAAGTGTACGGAAGAACGTCCATATAGTTTTGAGATACAGCCATTTGACGATGGTCTGCTGAACTATTGGGCGCATTACGGCATCCATGAAGATACACTCCGTCGCTTTTGTGTACGGAGTCTTAAGCGCTATGAAAGTGTATCTGCTGAAGGCAGGAAGTTTGAACTTTATGGGTCACCTACGGAACCTATGTTTGCCTATATCGGAAATGGCTATGTAAAGATATACCGACCTCACAGTCCAAAAATCCGCTTTCTTTATGGTGGACGGATGCCTGCCACTTATTGCTTTGGAATGGAGCAGATTCCTGCCAAAGGAGATATGCTTTTCATTACAGGTGGAGAAAAAGATGTACTCTCATTGTATGCACACGGCTTCAATGCGATTTGCTTCAACAGTGAAACGGCACAGATACCGACAAGTATCATTGAGAGCCTTCAGCTTCGTTTTAGGCATATAATACTCTTGTATGATGCGGATGAAACAGGTGTACGGGAGGCACATAAACAGTCTGAACATCTGGCGGAATACAAGGTCTTGAACCTTTCACTTCCGCTAAGTGGTACGAAGTCTGAAAAAGACATTTCTGATTTCTTTGCCTTAGGCAACGGGGCAAAGGAACTGAAAGAGCTGCTTGCCAAGATGTTCTCAGATCTATATAGCCAAACTATGATGATGTTACGTTCCTGTGAGATTGATTATGAGAATCCACCGGACATTTCCAAATCAGTAGTAGCAGTAAACGGTGTGCCACTCGGCACACAGGATAACCTGTTCTGCATTACTGGAGGTGAGGGGACAGGCAAGAGCAACTATGTGGGTGCCATCCTTGCCGGAGCGTTGGGAGAAAAACGATTGCCGATAGAGAAGACCTTGGGATTAGAGATTACCCCCAATCCCAAAGGCTTAGCGGTCCTACACTATGACACGGAACAGTCCGAGGCACAGTTGCACAAGAACTTGGGTAAGACACTGCGTAGGGCTTCTTTGACGGCAGTACCGGAGTTTTGCCATTCTCTGTACCTTGCCTCTCTGTCTCGTAAGGACAGACTGAACCTTATCCGTGAGAGTATGGACTTGTTCCATCACAGGCATGGAGGCATCCACCTTGTGGTGATTGACGGAATAGCCGACTTAATACGTTCTGCCAACGATGAAACGGAAAGTATTGCCATTGTGGACGAGCTTTATCGCTTGGCGGGGATTTATAATACCTGTATCATATGCGTGCTACACTTCGTACCGAATGGTATTAAACTCCGTGGGCATATCGGTTCTGAACTGCAACGCAAGGCAGCAGGTATCCTCTCTATAGAGAAAGATGATAATCCCGAATACTCGGTCGTAAAAGCATTGAAAGTCCGTGACGGAAGTCCGTTGGACGTACCGATGATGCTTTTCGGCTGGGATAAGGCTGAGGACATGCACGTCTATCGTGGCGAGAAGTCTAAAGAGGACAAGGAAAAGCGCAAGACTGATGAACTCATTGCCGTTGTCAAAGAAGCCTTCCGAAATTCTTTCAAGCTCACTTACCAAGAACTTTGTGAGGTTCTGATGCGCGAAATGGAAATCAAGGACAGAACTGCAAAGAAATACATCGCCTATATGAAAGAACAACGTATCTTGGCACAAGATACCAATGGTAACTATCAAAAAGGAGAACTATGCCGTACATAGATTATAAAACCGAAGACACTTGGCAAAAACGCCTGTTCGACAAGCTGATAAGCGTCGAGGATAAACTCGACCGCCTGCTTGTCCTGCAGGATCAATCTGTTGACACAACCGTCCATCCTCCCTTGAAACCCGAATACTTGGATATCATAGATGTATCCAAGATACTCAAAGTAGAACAAAAGACCATCTATAATTGGGTGTGGGCAGGAAAAATTCCCTATCTCAAAGCAAATGGCAGGTTACTTTTCCTTCGGGAAGAAATTGATGAAATGGTACGAAAGCGAGATGGTTGGTAATTTTTGTCACTTAAAAAAATCTGTAATTATTTTGCTGAAACAAAAAAAATACTTACCTTTGCAATCAGAAAGTTAGTTGTGGGTTTCCACAACTCAAAGATAACAGTACTCGCTTGGCATACCGTAAGATCTGCTGGCGAGTCATTTTTTTTATATATACTATGGGCAATAAAAAATCGCGTTCCATTCAAGAACAAATAGATTTACTGAAGCAGAGAGGGATGAAAATCGAAGATGAGGAATTTGCTGGTCTTCATTTAAGCCATATCAGCTACTACCGACTGAAGGGGTATTGGTGGGATATGCAAATTGACAAAGAGCGGCATATATTCAGCAAGGATGCCGATTTCAAGGATGTTATCGCACGGTATTTCTTTGATAAGGAATTACGTCTTATCTTGTTTGATGCCATCGAGTCCATTGAAATAGCATTGCGGACAAAGATGATTTATCATCTTTCACAATCATACGGAGGGCTGTACTATACAGACAAGGGACTTTTTGTCAATGAAGAGCTCCATCAGCAACATATAGAGGACTTGATGGTTGAGTTTATGCGTAGTAGCGAGATTTTCATAAAAGATTACAAGCACAAATACGGTGTGTGGGAAGATGGGAAATGTACATCACTCACACAGCAACCTGATGCATGGGTGATTTTTGAGGTGGCTACTTTCGGGACACTTTCAAAGATATACAAGAATCTCAATCACCAACTACCGGAAAAAGCGAAGATAGCCAATGACTTCGGACTTAACATACACACAGAGCTTTCAAGCTGGCTTGAAGCCATATCCTATTTGAGGAATATTGTAGCCCATCATTCCAGAGTTTGGAGTCGTAACATGGTAAAGCGCCCAATGGATATCAGTAATCCGAGAGGTATATGGCTTCAAAATCCTCTTTCGGAGTTTGCTAGAAAGAAACCATATCTAATAATTACTTCTATGTTGTATCTGTGCAATGCAATCAATGCGGGGGATATATATAAGAAGAAAATCATCTCACTGATAGCGAAAAACCCTGACATGCCAATTCATAAGATAGGTTTTCCAAACCATTGGAATAAGGAACTTATTTGGCAATAACACATTTGTACGGAAATGATATAACCAGTAAATTGCCATATAAGAAGTCGTCTTGACTATTAAAATCCCTACAAATTGAGAGGAGTTTATTATTTTTGTGATACTAAACCAAGATAAATACTCCTCTCATGTACGAAGTACTGGACAAAGATACAATAAAAATTGAAATCTTGCCACATTTGTTGGTGGCAAAACGCGGTTATGTCTCGAAAGGTGACTTGTTGGAGGTCATTCTGTGCATCCTCTACAAGTTGAAGATGGACAGTCAATGGCACATGCTTCCGTATCCTCCATCTTCACGGAGACGGTGTTACACTACAAGATCGTGTATGGGCACTTTCGCTAGTGGTCCGTGAACGGTGAATGGAAACAAGTCTGAGGCATACTCTGGGAGTGCCACAAGGCCTACTTGGACATGTCCAGCGTGGATTTGGACGGCAGCCATGCCACCGCCCTTCGTGGCGGGGAATGTTGTGGCATCAAGCCCGCAAGAAAAGAAAGACCACCAATGCCATATATGTCACAGACCGACAGAGAATGCCGCTTGCCATGTCCACACCCATTTCGGGTTCTCACAACGACCTCTACAACATCTCCGAGGTACTTCGGGAACTATATTCGGAGCTTAAGGCTTCAGGCCTTTCCGTATCGGGTCTCTTCCTCAATGTCGATGCAGGATTTGACTCTGTAAAATTCTGGAGAATATGCCATCAACAGGAGGTATTCCCAAACGTAGCCTTCAATAAACGAAGGGGAATGTAAAGGGAGGACAAGTTTATACGAGCGGATTTACAAGGGGAGATACAGCATTGGAAGGACCAATGTGTGGATGGATTCGTACAGGAGCGTACTGAACATGTTCGACACCACACTAGCCAGTTGGGGGGATGGAACTATATCGCATTTATACTGATTCTTATGAAAAGATAAGATGATTCTAACAAAAGAATCCTAATAAACTCATTTGAAATGAGATTAATTTCTTTATCTTTGTATTATATTTATATAGTACCTTTTTAGTATCTGTAAAGATGAGCAAGATTAATATTGATAGAATTGTTAAGGATATTAAGTCTAAAACGACAAGTTTAACACCTGTCATTGAAGCTGTTTGTAATTCAATTGATGCGATTGGTTCAGAAAGAACCGATGGCTTTATTGACATTGTTGTGAAGAGAAGCGGGGACCAATCTTTAGAATTAGACACTACTCATACTTTATCAGACATTATTTCAATCGATGTTATTGATAATGGAATTGGTTTTACTGATGAAAATAAAGATTCCTTTGATACATACAGAAGTGGCTTCAAAATGTCAAAAGGAGGTAAAGGCTTCGGTCGATTTATGTACCTAAAATACTTTCGTCATGTCTCAATTGAAAGTATTTTCTATGAAGAAGGCAAATATAAACAACGTAGATTTACATTTGGTCACGCAGATGAGATAATAGAAAATGAGCAAATAGTAGATATTGAACCCAACTCTGACCTGCATACAGGTACAGTTTTACATCTTTCTTCTATCAAGTCTTTTGATTTAGATAAAGGACTTGAAGTTATTGCCAGAAAGCTTGTGGAGCGTTTACTCGTATTCTTTGTCACAGGAGGGGAATATACTCCAAAAATTACGATTAAAGAAGAGAATGGCTCCAATTCAATAGTATTGAATGACTATATTGGAGACAATTCTGATATTCAACAGATTGGCAAAGAAGAAGAGTTTACAATAAAAGGCCGTGAGAATGAATGGAATTTTACAGTCAAAATTTATAAAATATACTATTCTGCAATAACAAATAAAATTTGTCTGACTGCAAATTTTAGGGAAGTTACAGACTCAGCATTGCATAATTATGTGCCTGAATTTAAAGAAACGATGTTCGATATAACAGAATATGGAACTCAGAAAAACTACATGATAAAAGTGTATGTTCAAGGTGAATATTTAGATGAAAATGTAACAACAGAAAGAGATGGTTTCAATTTTGGAAAAGAAGATGACATATATTCTGATTTATCTGAGAAACAAATAATGAAAACAACTTCATTAATCATTAAAACGTATTTTTCCGAAGAGATAGAAAAACGATATAATGTTAAGAAGCAAAAAGTCGAACATTATGTATATACTACTGCACCTTGGAATAAGACTTTGTTAAAAGACGTGAATATGGAATCTATTCCAATAGGAGTTTCAGAATTTGATTTGGAAATGCGCTTCCAAAAAATAAAGTTTGACAAAGAGCAAAATGCAAGGATTGCATTAAAGGAATTGCAAGATAAATACTCATCAGGAGACGAAAGTGGCGATATCACACTGGAAGATGAAGCAAATGAAATCTTGAAAGATGTAACTGAAACAGCTAAGAATGATTTGGCTCATTATGTTTGCCAGAGACGTAGAATTATAGAGTTGTTTGATAATTTGCGTAAAAGAATAGATGATGGAAAATCACATAAAGAAAGTGAAATGCATAACCTAATATTTCCTATGATTAAGGATGATAGGGAAATCGGATATGAGGATCATAATCTATGGTTGCTTGATGAAAGATTTAATTTTACCCAATATATAGCATCAGATAAAGTCATTTCTAGTTCTGATCACAAAGAGCCAGACCTTGCTATATTCTATGAAAGTGGGCTGTTTTATCGAAATGGAGATAATGCTATCACTTCTCCTATTGCTATTGTTGAATTTAAGCGCCCTAAACGCACAAGTTATCCAGATGAAGAAAATCCAATAAATCAAGCATTGCGATATGCAGGTAAAATTCTTGCAGGTAAATATGAGATGCCTGAGGGTTTAGAAGAGGTTATTGTAGATAAAAGCATAACTCCCGTTTACATATACATTGTATGCGATGTCGTTCCTAAAATTGAAGAGTTTGCTGATTTAGCAGGACTTGCTATAAGCCCAGACAAACAAGGATACTTTGGTTATAATTCTAAGTATAATGCATATATTGAAATAAAGAGTTTTAAGAAAATTATTGATGATGCTAAAATGCGTAATCAAATATTTTTTAAAAAATTAGGTCTGTTATGACATGGGTGTGTAAGTAGAACTTTTTCAGGCTACAATGAAATCATCTTGCCATCCAAAATCGCCATAAATTGAGAGGAGTTTATTATCTTTGTGATGTAAAACCAAGATAAACACTCCTCTCATGTACGAAGTACTGGATAAAGATACAATAAAAATTGAAATATTGCCACATTTATCGGTGGCAAAACGCGGTTATGCTACAAAAAGTGACCTCTCGGAGATCATCCAGTGTATATCCTTTACAAATTGAAAACGGGCTGTCAGTGGCATACGCTTCCGGTTTCGTCCATCTTCACGAGGACCGTATTGAGCTACAAAACCGTGTATGGACATTTCCGAAAATGGTCTATGAACGGCGAATAGAAGAAGGTGTGGACCATCATAATATTGGAGCGTTACAAGTCTTTCTTGGACATGTCCAGTGTGGACTTGGACGGTAGCCACACCGCCACGCTTTGCGGTGGAGAGTGTTGTGGATACCAAGGACGCAAGAAAAGGACGACCACCAATGCCATATATGTCACAGACCGTCAAGGGATACCGCTTGCCATGTCCACCCCTGTTTCGGGTTCTCGCAACGACCTTCACAACATCTCCGAGGTTCTTCAGGGTTTATTCGCAGACCTTAGATCATCTGGTTTGGCCGTGTCGGGACTTTTTCTCAATGCAGACGCTAGCTTTGACTCTGTACAATTCGGGGGGGGATTGCCAACAGCAGGAGGTTTTCCCAAATGTGGCTTTAAATAAGTGAAGAGGAACGCAAAGGAATGACGAGTTGCTCGATGACCTGCTTTACAAAGAGAAATACAGTATTGAAAGGACCAATGCGTGGAAAGATTCATATAGGAGCGTACTCAACCGGTTCGACACCACACAAACCAGTTGGGAGGGATGGAACTATATCGCATTCATACTAATTTTTCCTGAAAAAGATAACAAAGAGGGAAAAGTTAAGATGACTTCAATAATGAAAAAGTCATTTTTAGATATAATAAAAGCCAAGTATCAATTTGCGTACTTGGCTTTCCTTTGACTACCCAACAAACCTTTAATATCTCCATTTGGGTCTGAAACTCTGCAAGCGGCTATCCTCTTCTTTATCTTGGATAGGATTGTTCTTATTTTTCATCTTGTCAGAGTTGTTGTTGTCGGGTAAATCTTTTCCTTGTTTTATTTCTTCCTTATCCTCATCAGGTGGAGCAAGAGTAAGCGCAATCTTTCTGTCCAATTCAGCAGCTTCACTTTTAAGTGAGCGAAGCTCGTCCTCTTTCTTCCAAGAACTGTTGGCAATGTTGGTGTAAACGTCTTTGTTGGTCACGACCTTTGCCATTTCCTTCTCATGCGACTCTATCACCTTAGGGATACGCTCCAAGGCATTTACGAAGTTCTCGCAGGCAAGTTTCGGGTCTGCCGCTAACTTACCGTTATTATAAGTATAGTAGATGCTCTCCTGTCCCTTGACAAAGAAGCGGTTTATCGAGCAATCAAACAGATCCTTTGAACTGCTCTCCGTCTTGACCATGATGGAAAAGCCGTAAACCTCGCCAATCTTGTTGTACTCGCTCTTGGTACGAGCCTTTTCCTCTATCTCATGCAGACGGGCGGCGATGACCTTTATGTCGGTACTGTCCTCCACACCTTTAATGACAAGTTTATTGATAGGATTACCTTCTTTGTCACGCTCCACACGCTTCTCAAAGCACGCCAAGTCTGCCTTGGCTTCCTTGATCTTGTCTGAATGGAAAGACACGGAGCTGTCAATCTCCGCCAACTTGCCCGTTGCGGCATCACGCTCACGGAGGAAATTCTTACGCTCTGATTCCAGCGTGGCAATCTTCTTGTCGAGTTTGGCTTTCTCTAACAAGTCCGTATTACCAGATAGCACGGCAACATACTCTGAAAAGTTCATACCGCTATCCTCGTCCATCGATCCCTCGTCAATGGTACGACTACCGAGCGTGTTGGTCTTCAACTGATTGATAAACAATTGCTTGTTATGTAGTAGGTTGAACTTATAACTGTCCAACGACCGCTCCACGGCATAGATAATCACATCGACCTTGTTGTCAGCAAATTCTTTGGCAACCATATTACCTTTACGAATTGCCCGACCATTTCGCTGCTCCAAATCTGAGGGTCGCCAGGGTGTATCAAGTTGATGCACCGCCACCGCACGCTGCTGGGCGTTGACACCCGTTCCAAGCATAGAAGTAGAACCGAAAATGATGCGGATGTCTCCACGATTCATCGCTTCTACCATCGCTTTTTTGGCTTTCTCGTTCTTGCACTCCTGAATAAAGCGTATCTCGTAAGACGGGATATGATAATCTTCTACCAATTTACGCTTCACCTCAGAATAGATATTAAAGTCTCCGCCGGGCTTGTAAGTACCCAAGTCAGAGAACACAAACTGCGTACCCTTCTGTGCATCATACTTCTGATAGTAGTCATTAAGTAGCTTTGCACAATGGCTTGCCTTGTTGTCAATATGATCCGAGTACCCGTTTTCGTCTATCATGCGTAGATCCAGGCTCATTTTGCGGGCGTAATCAGTTGCAATCAGCATCTTTGCCTTTTCCTCACTCTCGCTCAACGGCGCACGCCCCAAAAGCGTGGCATCACCGTTTTTGGCAAACTCCATCAACTTGCCGATAAACTCCTCCTGTTCAGGTGTCGGCGGAATGTTATGGAGTATCTCGTTTTTTTCGGGACGATCGATGCCTATATCCTTTGCTGTGCGGAAATCGCAAATCTCCGCATAAAAGTAGTGGGTATGAATGTAATTGGCTGATTACTAATAGAAAGCAGAATATATGATATAATTAAGGTGAACGATTAAGAAACGAGCGAGTTTCTTTTCATTATTCTGCAATGCTTCAAAGACCAATAGATACGGCAAAGATAGTAACTAAAAATGAAATATCCAACAAACTCAATGGATTTTACCTCTCGTCCACAGTTTTTCATACTATTCATTCCTTTTACAGAAAATTAAGCCTACAAAAATGTTAAATTTACGATAGTTGCGGTTGATTTTCACTGTTTTTCGTATTTTTGCAAAAATTATCAAACAGTTAGCAATATGAACATCATCAAGTCAGTCACCGTATTAGCACTATGTCTCTCATGCGGGCATTTATCCGCGCAAGATTCCGCCTTCAAGTTAGGCATCCGCTTAGGAGGTGGCGTGTCTGTCAATCCCGGCATGGACAAGATACTCGTTCCCGAGGACTACTACTCCAATTATACTTTCAAAGACAATTGGCAGCTTACGCCAACAGTTGGTGTATTTGCTCAGTATCATGTTGATGGTTCCATCATAGGTGTTGAAGGTGGATTTAGCTATTGGCAGAAGGCTTCACAGCTTGTCTATAATGATAATAAGGAGTTAAACTATAAAGTTACACCTCGTTATAATTACATTGGCGTATCTGCTCTGTTGAAGATTTATCCTTGGCGCAGGGGCTTCAATATCGCCCTTGGCGGACGTGCCGGAGCCAATCTCAACGGCAAGGGCATCTCCTACAAGAGCAACCAGGAAGACGAGAAGTTCGCCAAGTACAAGTTTGCCACCGTCAGTGAGACGGAACGTCTAATGAAAGAGAAGTTGACAGGACAGCCAGATATTGCCGTTGGCGGTGGTTTTGGATATGAAATAGGCAAGCATTGGAATATAGACTTACGTTACTTCCTCGGATTGAACTCTACCATTAAGACAGAGCGTAATGACTATAACTGGGCAGAACATTCAACCCATGGACAGAGCATAGAGCTAAGTATCAGCTATCTTTTTAAACTTTAACCCTTATGAGTTTATCTATGAAGGACAAGAGCAACAGAAAAAAACGTTATATTCTGGCAGGAATCTTTCTTGGCATAGCTGCTCTTTTGGGTATAGAACGCTGTGTTAATGACGAGCCAGAGGCTGAGCAGCGTATAGAACAAAAGAAAGCAGACAAGGCACCATCACAATCTACTACACCGCATGTCTCTTCTTCTTTAGACAAGACAAAAGTGCAGAAGGATTCGGGACGTTCAGATTGTGTATATAATAAGCTGGGGAATGTGTCCCGAAACGTTACAAGTATCAATACAAGGAGAATTAAAAAATCAAGCATGACAAGGAAAACCGCTAATGGCAAACATTTTTCGTCAGAGCAGCCAATCCTTTCTCCATCATTATCAACTGACGTTTCATCTTTAAACGATAAAACAGCCAGTATAAAACACGAGACGAAAGAACCAGGCAATGAATCTACTAATCAGAAAACAGGTGAACATGTTCTTGACAACTCTATGAATAGTCAGCCCTCCATCGTACAGGAGAATCCGAAAGAATCACTATCTTTGATAACTTATTCTTTTCCTCGCCATCATCTTTTTCGGATTGGACTTAGGGCAGGAGTAGGGTATTCTAGCATTACAGGATTAAGTAGTATTATTGAAAACTATGACATACGCCCTACTTTCACTATGAGTGAACGTGGTGGTATCAGTCCTCGTATTGGTGTCTTTGGAACATGGCAATATCGCAGGTTAGGTGCAGAGTTGAACATTGATTATACTCGTATCTCCAGCAAACTGACGGAGTACAAGAAACCTGAAAATATAACCGAGACTACTCGAATTCATTATAATTTCATCACTCCGCAAGTCCTGCTTCGTTTCTATGCTTTCCCAAAGTTCTATATGGGAGCAGGAATTAGTGCTGCTATTCCGTTTGGCAGCCGGAATATCGATTTTACTAATGACCGCATTGGAGAGGTATACCGACAGCAGGCTGAACGTACACAGGATCATCTGAGAGAATCTGTTAAGGCACGAGTAGCATTCATTCCTACCATTAAGATTGGCTATGTTAATGTAAAGAATGGTCTGGAGGCAGGATTGGAATACGGTTTCGGATTTAATGATATGCTCCGCACCAGTGCCAATGACTATGGGTATCAGGAGCGTATGAATAATCTTCAGACTGTCAGCCTTACCATTGGTTACAGTCTTCCTATTGGCAAAGCTAAATAAGCAGCATAACTACAATCATATTAAAACGGTCTTTAAATGAAACATAAATACCTCATAGCAGTTTTCTTCTTTATATCCACTCTTTCTGCTACAGCTCAGACCCCAGGTGGTGTAGATAAGCCAATGGTATGGTCACACGATTCTACCTCTGTCCGTGTCTCTGCTGGTGCTGGACTTACCTATATAGGCGTAAGTAAGGTATATGGCGAAAAAGAACAGGCAATATGGTCTCTTGGAAGTGGAAAAGCTATTACCCGTATACAGACAACTGAACGTGCTGCTAACCTTGGCGATGGTACATTCATGAATTATGCCAAGGACTCGCTCCCTGAAATGCGACTTTATAGCTATACGACCTCTTCCAATATGGGTAATGGTCAGACTTTGCATATCGGTCGGAATGGGAATGCTAAGTTGCCTGTAAAGAACCTTGATGGTAGAACTGTTGAGTATACCGTCTTCGATCGCCGCCTTTCTGATACAGAACGTTGCCGTGTGGAAAGCTATCTTGCTTTGAAATATGACGTGAGCCTTCGCAGCAGTTACCTTAATTCAAGAAGTGAGGTAATTTGGAATGGTTATACCAACAAAGCCTATAGTCACCGTATAGCTGGTCTTATCTCAGACAAGGCTTCTGCCTTACATAAGACAAGAGCCAAGAGCTGTGAGGAAGACGGTTTTCTTACAATCAGTATGAGTAAGCCTCTTGAAGATGGTGAGAGTATTCTTTGGGGTGACAACAATGGTAAACTTTCTTTCCGCCAGAGTAAGGCTTACGGCAAGTGGCTTGGTAGAAGATGGATGGATACAGTAACACGGATTGACAAGCCTAATGTTGATGTTGTAGCTGATAGCAAGCAGCTACGCCAGATACAGCCTCTTGCAGAAGGTGAGAGCTACTATCTTGCCGTTGATCCTACAGGAACGGGTAGCTTTTCTGTCAAAACTCTAAGCTATCATAAGGCAAATACGACAGTTGGTGACAGTATTGTCTTTAAGAATATACCATTAGGAAAACGTGATGTCTTCACGCTGCGAGCTGCCAAAGATATGTTTACAACGATAGAAGTAGTGCAGCCAAAGGAGAAGAGCGGCAGCACAGGAACACTTTCTGTCAAAGTAACAGGTGGTATTGCTCCTTACAAGATGACCCTACAGAGAGAACACATGTCTGTTTTCAATCGTACCACAAGTGATAGTATACAGTCTGCTGACGGACTCATAGAAGGGAAATACCTTCTTACGACGACTGACCATGTGGGCAATAAGGCTGAGAATGAGTTTCAGATTTCGAAGACAGGTATCACAGAGATTCCTTCCATGAACCCTTCTGACGGAAGTAGTGACTTCTTTGCAAATGTAAGTGTAAGTCCTAATCCAACGACGAATGGATATGTCGGTGTGCAGGTGGAACTAAGTGAAGCAGCTCCATTGGATATGGTACTCTATACGACGGGTGGAGCTCTTGTCAGTCGTCAGACGAATATGCCTGATACATATTTTTCAACTAAAGTCTATCTTCCACAGACAGGTGTTTACTTATTGACACTGCAAAGTGGTAGCAAAGAAAAGACATTTAAACTGGTGAGGAAGTAAATCTCATTTTTATCTTTTATAATTTTTTCCAACGCAAGTATATATATTGAGGACCTTTGGGTCTGAAACAAAATAGCAAGAATAATGAAGTATTCTACACATTCACTCCTCCTTCCTTTCCTGTTGCTTGCAGGAATCATACTAAACTCCTGTAATGGTGGAAGTAGTCGTTCTGCTAAAGAAACTGTAATCAGTGATTCTACATCTACTGATACAGTCTCTTCTGTACAAAAAGATAGCATTTCCCGAAAGGCTACTTCTTTACATACACAAGTTAAGGACAGTGTACAGAACTCTTCTGTGAAGAGATTCTCCAAAGAAGTTGTAAGAAATCAAAAGGGGAATCGTGTAGATACTCACAAGCCGAACAGGAAATCTGCAAGACTTTTTGCAGACTTAGACAAACGTACCGTCAGCAAGTTCTTTGCTAACTCCGACAGCGATACACTCAATGTTGGACGTGCTCAGCTTGCCGTTCCACGTGAGGCTATGGAAAAGGGTAAAGTTCTCAGTATTACTCCACTTAGAAAGGGTGAACTACCAACCTTACCTACGGGTATGGTGAACGTTACAGGTGGCTGTGACACCTTAATGGCAAGAACCGATACGGTGTCAGGTTATCGTTTCTTACCTCATGGCAATCACTTTGTCCATCATCTGGCAAGTATTTCTGTACCTTATGACAGCACGTTGATACCGAATGGCTATACTGTAGATGATATCCACACCTATTATTATGATGAACTGCACCAACGCTGGACAATGCTCCAGTCGAAAGGTATTGATACCAAGCGTGAGGTGGCAATGGCAGAGACTTCACATTTTACGGATGTCATCAACGGTATCATCAAAGTTCCAGAGAGTCCCGAAACACAGAACTATGTCCCTACAGGTATCAGTGAGCTGAAGGCTGCTGACCCAGCAGCAGGTATTCAACAGATTGAAGCCCCATCAGCTAATCAGAATGGTACGGCAACACTGTCCTATCCTTTCGAAGTTCCTGCAGGGCGTAATGATATTGGTGTAAGTGCCGGCTTACAGTACAGCAGTGAGGGAGGCAGTAGCTTTGTTGGCTATGGATGGAGCCTTCCTGTACAGAGCATTGACATAGAGACCCGATGGGGTGTACCACGTTTCGAAGATCAGTACGAAAGTGAGAGCTATCTCCTCATGGGACAGCAGCTTAGTGACCGACTCTATCGTAGGACTGATTCTCTGGCAAGACAAGCTGATAAGCAGTTCTATCCAATGACTGAAGGTGGTTTCAGTAGGATTATCCGAAAGGGTAACAGCCCGAAGAACTATTACTGGGAAGTGACTGGTAAGGATGGTACAGTCTATAGTTATGGTGGTCATGGTGGTCATGTAAGTGATGCTACTTCTCTTACCGACACCAAAGGGAACCGTATCAAATGGGCACTTGATCGTGTTACCGATGTCCACGGGAACTTTGCCGCTTTCCATTATATGAAGTCTGGCAATAACCTTTATCCTGAACGCTATACATGGACAGGATTCGGGGAGACGGAAGGATTGTATAGCATTGAGTTCGATATTGACTCTACAGCCACAGACCGAAAAGATGTGACGAGTAGCGGAAGACTTGGCATTATGCAAAAGGACAAGGGGCTACTCCGTAAGGTCATAGTGAAGAATAATGGTCAGCAGCTCCGCAGCTATACCTTAAACTATGAAGAAGGACCGTTTGGCAAGATACTGCTAAAGAGCATTGATCAGAACGATAGTAGGGATGGTAAGGTTGCTACACAATCTTTTGACTATTACAATGACCTCAAAAATGGACTTTTCTCTTCTAAGGCAGAATTATGGAAGGCCGAAGGAGAAGATTACGAGGCATTCCTCAGCCATTCGGTTCGTGGGTGTGATGACAATCTAAGTCTTCTTGGTGGTGGAGCTTCAAAAAGCCACACTACGGGTTGGGGAACAATGGTAGGTATTGGCTTCGCTGCTGGAACAGTAAATGTTGGTCCATCTTTCTCTAATAGTAAGAGTTCAAATTCGGGTAAAGTTGCTTTTGTAGATATTGATGGTGACGGACTACCCGATAAACTCTTCAAACGAGGTAACCAACTTTTCTATCGTAAGAACATGAGCGCAGATGGAAAGAATTTACTCTTTGGAAAAACTATATTGGTATCAGGGGTAAACTCTTTCTCTGATGGAAATAGTACCACTCACTCTTTTAATGCTGATGCAGCTGTTGAAGTTGGTATTTCAAGTAAACTTAAAGCCTCTGCTGGAATTTCTTATACACATTCAAAAGAACAAGACAAGACAACCACCTATCTTTATGATTTCAACAGTGATGGACTTACAGACATAGCTATCAATGGTCAGGTCTATTTCAATCATATTGTAGATGGTAAACCTGTATTTAGTCCTGCAAGTAATGTGACAGCCAATCCTATTATTGGTGAAGGAGCACCTATTGATAAGCATTTTATTCCAGACTATAAGGTTATCCGTGACTCCCTGGAAAAGGAATATCCCCTGAATGATGCCGTCCGGATGTGGTGCGCACCTTTTGCTGGCAAGGTCAACATACAAAGTACTATAAAAAAACTTAGCAATCAAGGTGATGGTATCATCTACAGCATTCAACATGAGAGTGATGGCTTCATGGTCCGCGACTCTTTATTACAAGCTGGTAGCAAAACCAACAATCTTAATTGTGATGTAAAAGTAGGAGACAGAATTTTCTTCCGTCTTCAGTCCCGATATGATGGTGAGGATGATAAGGTCCTTTGGAATCCTATAATTACTTATGTCTCTTTACCTGTTGGCAAGGATCGGTATCTGTCAGAAGACTTAAAAACATATAATAGCAAGACTGATTATATAGAGGGTGAAAACAATGTTGCTATATTTAATCGTACTGGTAAGGTTACGCTTCACGCTCCTTATATGAAGGGGAAGACTTCTGATGATGTTACACTTATCGTCACACGATTAGATCATCATGGTGAAACAATTGTAAAACGACTTAAACTTCCTGCTGATAGTGTAGTCAATGGCTCCTACGATTATACTGATAACATAAATGAGAAAGATTCTGTTTCATTCTTCTTTGAAATCACAACCACATCCCCAGTTGATTGGACAAAAGTACAATGGGCGGGTAGCTATAATTATGAAGATGACCAAGAAAGTGTACGTTTTGTAGCATCTCGTAGGATGTTCAACAAGCCTGTTAGTATAACAGGGAGCAAAGTGTTGAAACAAGGTGTTACCGTATTAAATAGGAAATACCGTCCTAAACTTTTCATTGTTCCAACACTATCTGTTGTGCGTGAAGATAAAAAGAATGACACAGATACTGCTACTGTTTACCTGACTTTACATGATCAAAACGGACTTCCCGTATTGCATCACACCTGTCGTCTGAATACTTCCAATACGCTCAAGGGAGATACTATCGTAGTTACAGACACAACACTTATCAAACGATTAAATACAGGTAAGGTAACTGCTACTTTTGCCATAAGTAATGAATTAGCTAAATCTACTTATGCCAAAGTTAGTTTCTTACGTGATAGCCTTTCTTACCAAAGTGCCACATCCACAGTTGTTACTGCCGTGCAGCGTGTTCTTGTGGATACGTTAGAGGCTTGTGTATTCTCTGGGTATAACTCTGTTGATTATGGAAGGCTCTACCGAGGATGGGGACAATTCGCCTATAATGGCAATAAAGCCTATGCCACCCAGCCAATAGAAGTATCAGCACTGACCATTGACAGGGATAAATATAAGGATATAGCAGAGCATTATAAATCCACACATGATGGCAATCAACTTGCAAAGAGTCTTACTCCTGTCAATGAACAGCGTTTCTTTGTTATGGGATATGATGCAAATAAGAGGATGTATGTTGGTGGATCAGAGCATGTATTTATCTCTTTAGATACAATCTGTAGTTCTCGTATCGGCGAGGATGCTATTATAATTGACAGTGTTCATTATGCTAAAAATGCGGGCGAATTGTCTGCACCTGTACTTATGAGTGAGTCAAAGAGTAATGGCTATGGTGTAAGCGGTGGAGTTTCTTATGCAGGACTCAGTGGCAGTAAGAGTACACAGACTTCTTATAGCAAGGTGGCTCTAATGGATATCAATGGTAATGGTTATCCTGATTGGTTAGAGGAGGTAGATGGCAATATTGTTACTCAATATACCAATGCAACTGGTACACTTGGGGCAGGTCGCATGCAATTAAATGTCAATCGACCAAAATTTAAAGCAAGTTCTTCTACTATAGGAGCAGATGCAAGTCTATCAAAACGGGCTTCGGCAAAGAACGCTTTAGCTATCAGTATCAATCCTAAACCACAAGACGATGAAACTCAAAGTGGAGGTGAAGGTAGGAATTCTTCCAATGGTAATGCTATCTCCAGTGTGTCTGTGAGTGCAAGTGGGAACTTTACTTCTGGAACCTCTCATACAGAAAGTGATTGGACTGACCTTAATGGTGACGGACTTCCTGATATGCTCTTTGGTGATAAAGTGAAGTTTGGTCTTGGATATGACTTTACAAATGAAGAGAATAGCGGTGTTACGTCATTGGAGTCTTCTGAAAATAGCACATGGGGTGCAGGACTTGGTACATCCATCGAGGTACTTGGTAATGCCGATATATCCTTTGGCGTCAATGGAACGAAGACAACAACAAAGTACAATGTGTCTTTTATAGATGTTAATGGCGATGGCTTACCTGATATGGTAACTCGTAATGCTGACAAGTTCACCATAATGCTGAATACGGGTTCTGGATTTATTCCTTATTCAGAAGAACAACAGGGTCGTTTCAATGAGTCATTGGCAACGTCCGTTTCTCAATATGGTAATTTTGCTGTTTCCATTCCAATACATATTCTGTTTTTAAAACTAAGGTTTACAGCTAAGGTTACCAAATCTTGGTCAAGTGGAGTTAGCCGTACGAGTGCTGCCTTAAGGGATATAGATGGCGATGGAAGACCTGATCTTATCATATCTGACGGAGGAAAGCAGCTTATTGTCTACCGCAACCTTACGGGAAGAACGAACCTGCTGCGCTCTGTGACGCTTCCTTTCGGCGGACATATCAATATCAACTATGAGCAGACAACTCCAAGTTACGACATGCCGGGACGTCGCTGGGTGATGTCATCGGTTGAGACGACAGGTGGATACAAGGAGAACGGAGCGGTACGAAGCAGGAATACCTTTGAATATAGCGGTGGCTATCGTGACCGTCGTGAGCGTGACTTCTATGGTTTCAAGCAGGTACGTACTAATCAGATAGACACTGAGAATGGTGATAGACTCTATCGTTACTCCGTACAGACCTATGGTAAGAACAGGGATTACTATGCACATGAACTTGTTACGAGTGAATATCTCTATACCGCTGATGGAAAGAAACTGCAGGGAACTGTCTATGACTACGACCTGAAGACACTCGCCGTTGGTCATAATACGACAGATGCTGTTGTCTTCCCTGCCCTAAAGACGCTTGTTCAGAGTAACTTTGATGAAGCCAGTGGAGACAGTCTTTCGGTTGCTGTCAGCAATACTTACGATGACTATGGTAACCTACAGGGATATAAGGAGACGACAACGGGCTATAGCTTAGAGGCAAACATCAACTATCATAAGATAGCAGATAAGTATATCGTTGGTGTTCCGAGCCATATCACTGTCAGCAGTGGCGGTAAGACTTACCGTGAACGCAGCACGAAGGTGGACGGCAACGGTGAGATAACGGAGATCATACTCCATAACGGTGACAAGCCATCAGTCTATAACATGACTTACGATGGCTATGGTAACATCACACGCATGACGAAGCCGGAGAACTACAATCATCAGCGTATGTTCTATGCTTATACGTATGACGACCGCTATCATAGTCTTGTGACAAGTGTCAAGGATGCATACGGCTATAGCTCCAGCACGGCTTATGATGGTCTTTGGAATGCTCCGTCTGTAACGACCGACCTCAACGGGCAGAAGATGGAATACACCTACGATGCCTTAGGACGTCAGCAGACGATTCGTGCTCCGTATGAGATAGAAAGCGGTCAGCCGTTTACTATCCGTTTTGAGTACTTCCCTGCAGAGCGTAAGGCACATACCATCCATTATTCTAAGGATGGAAATATTGACACTTATACCTTTGCCGACTCGCTGATGCGTGCCGTCCAGACGAAGCAGACGGGTGTGGTTTGGTCTGGTGGCAGCAATCAAAAGGTCTCTATCGTCAGTGGAAGAGCTGTCATCGATGCCTTCGGTCGTAACATTACAGCTTATTACCCAATGACGGAGAGCTATGGTAACATCGGCACTTACAACCATGCGACGGGTGATCTGCAGGCAAAGACGGAGTATGATACGCACGACCGTACCACGAGTGTTACGCTTGCTGACGGTAGTGTGACACGTACGGCTTACTCTATCGGCAGCCATGACGGTGAACCGATGCTCCAGACAACGGTCACGGATGCACTGGGACGACATGCGGAGAGCTATACCGATGCCAAGGGACGCAACCGTGAGACGGTGCAGCATGCCCGTGGTGAGGATATCACGGTGAAGTACAGCTATGACCCTGTCGGACAGGTGATGACGGTTCAGCATCCTAACGGTAGGGAGACGAAGTATGCCTACGACTTGCTTGGTCGGAAACTGATGGTGAATCATCCTGATGCAGGTGAGACGGATATGACCTATGATGCGGCAGGTAACCTCCTGACGAAGCTCACGGCAGAGCTTAGGAAGTCGATATCTGACAAGGGTTACATCTCTTACACCTACGACTTCGAACGGCTTCATGAGGTGCTTTATCCTGAAAATCTCTTCAACCGTGTTACTTATACCTATGGTAAGGCTGGCGATAAGTATAACCGTGCCGGTCGTCTTGCCCTCGTTGAGGATGCTTCGGGTGGTGAAGCGTATTACTATGGTCGACAGGGTGAGGTGACGAAGACCGTCCGTACGGTCATGGCGAGCGTGGCGGATATCAGGACTTATGTCTATGGTGCTACGTATGATAGCTGGAACCGTGTGCAGACGATGACTTATCCTGATGGTGAGGTGGTGACCTATCACTACAATGCTGCAGGACAGGTTGAGAGTCTTACGAGCAATAAACAGGGACGTCAGAGCGTTATTGTTGACAGGATAGGTTACGA
>ERZ772999.496-NODE-496-length-24480-cov-15.405077_pt1 | contig 24480 bp, 19 predicted proteins | sample MGYA00511467_ERZ772999 | MGnify/ENA primary metagenome ERZ772999 (study PRJEB29015, sample SAMEA2738064) | human oral metagenome | biome: human oral; feature: human-associated habitat; material: saliva | place: China | collected 2218 ... | reverse complement strand
AAGGCACAGACTGGAGCTAAGTAATCATGGCTCTGAAAGTTGAAGTTGTTTCCCGCGAACGCGTCGTGTGGACTGGTGAAGCGAAGTACGTTCGTGCACGCTCCGTCAGCGGTGACCTCGGCATCCTGCCGGGTATGATCCCCACCTGCACGCTGCTGGCACAGGACGGCGAGTTGCTCATTGAACCTGTTGAGGGTGAGGTCATTAAGACCACCCTGAATTCCGGTTTCTTGACCGTCTCGAACGATCACGTGACCATCGCTGCAAAGCACGCACAGATCTAAAGTCTGTTCTCTACAGAGGGATTTGACCACTGTGTACGCCTCGCCGGTGTTCCACCCTGAAAGGGGAGGGGCACCGGCGATTGGTGTATCCGAGGGTAGGTCGTGTGCGCAGAAAGAGCGCGGGCAGAAAGAGCACATGCAGAACGACAGCGTGCATAGAAAGATGATGCGCAGAAAGATCGGTATACGCAGAAAAGGGGCGCCTCCCATGTATCGGGAGGCGCCCCTCAAGCTATGTGTAGCCGCCTAATCTAGAGCTGCTTAGCCTAGAGCCGTTTAGAACAGGCGGTCAGCCGAATCGTCCACGCCGCGCATCGCGTCGTAGTCCAGGCTCACGCAGCGGATACCGCGGTCCTCAGCCAGGGTACGAGCCTGCGGCTTAATCGTCTGAGCCGCAAACACGCCGCGCACCGGTGCCAGCAGCGGGTCACGGTTGAGCAGCTCCAGGTAACGGGTCAGCTGCTCCACACCGTCAATATCGCCCACACGTTTGAGCTCAACCGCCACGGAGACGCCGTGCGCATCCTTCGCCATGATGTCGACCGGACCGATAGCGGTCGGGTACTCGCGGCGTACCAGCGAATAGCCCTCACCGAGAGTGTGGATCTGCTCGGCGAGCAGACGCTGCAGGTCAGCCTCCACACCGTCCTTGATGAGGCCGGGATCAACACCCAGGTCGGTGGCGTGCTCGTGCTCAATCTTGTAGATGCGAATCATCAGGCGGTCATCGCTCTTGGCTGCCTGAACGGTCCACAGCTGCTGAACATCAGACTCCAGGTCCTCACGGATGCTCTGCGGAACGTCCTCACGCTCAGCCACCAGCAGGGAGCAGGGAGGGCTCATCCAGTTCAGAGGTTTATAGGAACCGCCGTCGGAGTGAATGAGGACAGAGCCGTCATTCTTGACCATCAGCAGGCGGGTAGCGCGGGGCAGGTGGGCGCGGAGGCGGCCCTCATAATCTACGGAGCATTCAGCAATGACAATACGCATCCGTCCACTCTAGCAGGTACGAGTGTTTGGCTCTAGCAGGTGAGGGTATGAGCTAGGGAACCTGAGCCTGGTACAGGTCACGGTACGGGGCACAGTAGGGAGGTGCTGCACAGCAGGGAAGTACGGCACAGAGCGGGGGGAGTACCACGCCAGCATGAGGAAGAGCGCAGAGCGAACAGCGGCAGGGCTGGTAGATAGAGATAGCTGAGCGGCGCGGTAGAATAGGGCTCATGGCACGTAAGAATCATCCCGGCAGGCGAGCATCCGGCACCACCAGCGATAAGTGGCACCGTCAAGCACACGCAGGGCGTGATATCAGCAGGATCCTCGACCCTGCCCCCCGATTGGAACGTGACCGATACGGTGACTGGCTGGTGCAATACATTCCCGCCGTTAACGCCCAAAAAACCTACACCTGCCCCGAATGCTACCGCCCGATTCCGCCCCGAACAGCACACCTGGTGGTGTGGCAAGAAAGCCACACGATGGGCCGTAGCCGCGCCATTGACGAGCGCAGGCACTGGCATCAGCACTGCTGGCGCACCCGCCGCAAGTAGGCTGAACACTGCACTTGAGGTGCAGCACAAGACCATATTTTCGAATCCATTTCTTGAAGGAACGCAATGAGCAACACCGCCGATATCACGCGCGAGCAGGAATTCGATCCCGCCCGCTACGTCTTCAGCACCGCCGCTGAGCCCACCCCCATTAAGGCACGTACTGTGCTTCCGGCACGCCGCGAGAACTTCACCGTCACCGCTGCGGACGGCAAGCGCCTCGTCGGTGAACTTGCCCTGCCCGAAGGTGAAGTCAAGGCAACCCTGGTGACCTTCCACCCGCTGCCCACCCACGGTGGCTATATGGACTCGCACGTGTACAAGAAGGCGTCCTTCCGCCTGCCGGCGCTGTCGAACATCGCGGTGCTACGTTTCAACACTCGCGGCACCTCCTCGATTCGAGGCACCAGCGAAGGCGTCTTTGACGGCGGCTTTGCCGAGAAGAAAGACTTCGACGCAATCCTGAAGTTTGTACGCGAGCGCGCCCTGCCGAACCCCTGGCTGGTCGGCTGGTCCTTCGGCACCGAGCTGGTGCTCAAGTACGCGCCCGAATACGCGAACGAGTTTACCGGCGCTATTCTGCTCTCCCCGCCGCTGCACCGCGTGCACCCGGCTGAGCTGGACGAGTGGAACAAGATCTCGAACCCGCTGTACGCGCTGGTGCCCGAGCACGACGACTACCTGCAGCCTCTGGCAGCGCGTGAGCGTTTCGCGGCTGTACCGCGTACTCGGGTGATTCCCTTTGAGGGGTGCAAGCACCTGTGGGTGGGCGAGAAGTCCGTGCAGCAGGTCCTCAACACCGTGGTCAGCATCGTAACCGGCGCACCCACCGAACTGCCCACCGAGTACAGCGGCCCGGTGGCAGAAGAAATTACTGAGCTCTAAAGGCTCGGCACAAAACACAGCATAAAACATAAAGGCGGCGGCTTTGGATAGAACATCCAAAGCCGCCGCCTTCGTATCTATACGCGATGCGTACCCCGCGGGAAGAGTAGCGAGAGCGTAGAGAACTTACAACTGTTTACAGCTGGAGGTGACTACAGTTGGTCCTGGCGAGGAATGAACACCTCACGCACCAGAATCAGCATGGAAGCCGCCGCCGGAATAGCAATCAGTGCGCCCAGCACGCCCCAGAGCGCGCCACCGGCAGCCACCGAAATAATCGCAACACCGGCAGGGACCGACACAGCGCGAGCCATAATACGCGGAGAAATCAGGTACGCCTCCACCTGCAAGTACAGGAAGTACGCCACCGCAAACCACAGCGCCAGGCTCCAGCCCTGGGTCAGCAGAATCAGCGAGGTCAAAATCAGCGCAATCACGCCACCAACCAGCGGAATGAACGCCAGAATCATGACGACCAAAGCCATCAACTGCGGGAAGCTAAAGCCCACAAAAGCCATAATCAAGAACGCCACAAACGCGTTCAGCACAGCAACCAGAGCCTGACCCATCACGTAGTTACCCACCGACTCGGTAATCTTGTCGGTAATGTACTTGACGCGCACACGCTTAGACGCCGGCGCCAGACGCACACCCCACGCCTTGATAGTGTCCATCGAAGTGAGGAAATACAGGGACAAAAACAGCACAATAATCACGCCGGTCACGCTCTGAGCCAGGGTAGAACCCGCAGAAACCAGGCTCGACATGAAGCCATTGACCTGCGAAGAGGAGAAAGTAGACTCCAAGAACTTCGGGATGTTCTCATTCGCCCAGGTGCTGATATTAAAGCGCTGATCAAGCTCGTGGTACCAATCAGAATTAATCGTGTTCTGATAAATACCCGGCGCGTACTGAACAAACTTAGAAGCCTGCTCGCTAATAATCGGGCCAATGGTCATGACCAGACCGGTCACGGCGCCAGCAAAACCAGCAAGCACAGCAATCACACCGATACCGCGCTTAATGCCCCACGACTCCAGACGACGCACAATCGGATCCAAACCCAGCGCAATGAAAATAGCGCCGGTCACCCAACCCACCAGGGCACCCACATTATTGAAAATGTAGTAGGCGAAGAGCGCCAAACCCACGCCAACGGTCATGAGGAAACCAAAAGCAACCGGGTTGTGCATCATGGAGGTCTTGCCGTTACCGACCACCTTCGGCGCGGGAGGCGCATCTTCAGAAGCGGCGGGGACCACCGGAATAGTATCCGTAGGAGGCATGGAAGCGCGGCGGCGGTTAGAACGCACCTGGCTAATGCTTTCGGTCAGCTCGCTGAAAGTCTCCGTTATCTGGCCAGTGAGGGATTCCTTCTTGCGCGTCTCGGGGGACGATGTCGTCTCTGCGGGAGCTGCTGAGGCTTTCTTCTCGCTCATGCTCTTCCTTTCCGGATCATTCCGGGTATTTTTCTTTACTGTGCCATTCTACCGGCTGGTTTACTGTGTTACGGCATCAACGGTGAATCTCAGGGCAGGGGAGCTCATGTGGGAGAGGCATCTGCGGGGTGGTTTCGGGCAATAGCCCAAACGCTACCCCGGCATGAGCTCAGAGCGTAGGCAACAGAGAACGGGCGCTCGCAACGGCGCGTTGTGGAGATAATAGAGGAAGGAACGCGTGAAGGATCTAGCCCGCACGCAACAATAGATACAGAACGTAAAGGAGCCCAGGATGAGCATTATTTTTGATCCGGCAGACCGCGGAGCATTCCAGAACTCGGCACAGGGTAACGTCGCGCAGGGTGGGGCAGCGCAGAACGATGCAGCGCAGGAGATTCCCGCCTCCGTACGCAACGCCATGGAACTGAACCCCAACGCGGCACAGTCTGCTGGCGAACAGGGTGGCGAACAGATCCCCTCCGCTCCCACCTGGCGCTACGAGGTCAACACCCCCGAAGAGTTCCAGAAGTTCGTGCAGCTCTCCAGTCAGGGTGCCGTGATTTTTGCGCTCTACGCGCCGCACTCGCCCTCCTCCCTGCAGATGCTCGAAGGTGTGCAGAAGCTCGTCGACTCCGCTGCAGGTAGCATGATTTGCGCCGCCGTGGACGTCACCAAACTTCCCGAAGCTGCCCAGGCATTCGGCGTGAGCGGCGTGCCCGCGGGCGTTGCCGTTCTGGCGGGCCGCCCGGCGCCGATTTACACCGGCCCGGTCAGCGCAGAAGACCTCGGCGATGTGCTCTCCCAGGTTCTGCAGCTCGCGGCACAGTACCAGCTGCCCGGCGGCTTCGACCCGGTCGTTCCCGACGACGAAAAGCCCCTGCCGCCCCTTCACGCAGAAGCCGTCGCCGCCCTCGACCGCGGCGACCTGGAGGGTGCCCGCGCCGCATACCGCAAGGCAATCACCGAGAACCCCGGCGATAAGGAAGCGAAGCTCGGCCTGGAACAGGTTGAACTGCTCGCCCGCGTGAAGGACCTGGACATGGCAACCGAACGTGCGGCCGCCGCGGCAGACCCCATGAACATTGACGCCGCGTTCAACGTAGCCGACCTGGACCTGGTGGGCGGCCACGTGGAGGATGCGTACAACCGTCTGCTGCGCCTGTTCAGCGCGGTAGGTCCCGACGATAAGGTGCGGGTGCGTGAGCGCCTCGTGCAGCTTTTCGACGTGGTGGGTGCATCTGACCCGCGCACCGTCAAGGCGCGTGCGGCGCTGACCATGGCGCTGTTCTAAAAAATAGCTGTCACCCGGGAAACGTCATGAGCCGGTCTAGCTAGCTCTGGCTAATCTAGGCGGCTGAAACGTTGAATACGGACGGGCTATCGTCTACCCCTGCACTCGGGCTGTGGGCTAGGCGGTAGCCCGTTCTGCATTTGCGGTCTTTGGCGGTTTTGAGGGTGGGGGGCTTATCGACTCAACCTGTCTGATAGTGCGGCTGGATGGTATCTATAGCACTCCGGAATGTCCATATTATGCGTTGTGAGTACTTAATAATGCAGGTTTCATCACCAAACCTGCTAGACCTCATGGGGGGGGGTGGTAGGGTGAAAATATGAACACTAGTCACTTTCCCCAGGACCCGAACCCGCAAGAACCAGGTTCACAGCAGAACCCGGTACAAGAGACCGCAGTAGAGGAAGCACCCGCCGCGGCAGCACCTCAAGCTATAGTCCCCGAATCTGCGGCGCCGGAAGCTGTAAACCCTGAGCCTGCAGCTCCCGAAGCGGTAGTTCCCGCGTCGGTAGCACCGCAGCTACCCGTCACCCCGCAGGCCGCACCGACCGCTGGCGCTCGCCCCGCTATCGAAATCCGCGGCCTTACCAAGGCATTCGGTCAGAAGGTCGCCGTCGACCGCATCAACCTGGATATCCCCTCCGGATCCTTCTACGGGCTGGTCGGCCGCAACGGCGCCGGTAAAACCACCACCATCTCCATGGTCACCGGCATGCTCATGCCCAGCGAAGGCACCGCATACGTGCGCGGCATCGACATGTGGACCGACCCGCTCAAAGCGAAGGCACACTTGGGCGTGCTGCCTGACGGCGTGCACCTCTTCGACAAGCTCACCGGCGAGCAGCTCATCACCTACTCCGGCTACCTGCACGGAATCGATAAGGAAACCGTCGCATCCCGCGTCAAGGACCTGCTCACCGCAATGGACCTGACCGAGGCTGCGGGTCGTGCCGTCGCCGACTACTCCGCCGGTATGACCAAGAAGATTGCGCTCGCCGCCGCGCTCGTCCACGCACCCTCCGTGCTGATTCTGGATGAGCCCTTCGAGGCGGTCGACCCGGTTTCTGCCGCTAATATTCAGGACATTCTGCGCGGCTTCGTTGCTTCCGGCGGAACTGTCATTATCTCCTCGCACGTGATGGACCTTGTCCAGCGCCTGTGCGACCACGTAGCCGTCATGGACTCCGGCCGTATTCTTGCCGCCGGAACCGTCGACGAAGTCCGCGCCGGTATGAGCCTTGAAGAACGATTCGTGCAGCTGGTCGGCGGCCGCACCTCCTCGGAAGGATTGTCATGGTTGGGCACCTCGTCTCACTAAAGTGGCAGTATGTGCTCGCCTCCTTTCGCCGTAGTATCTGGGCGCTCATCGGCCTGATTTTTGCGGCGCTCTACGCGGGCGGGATGCTCTTCGGCCTCGGCTCCACATACGTGATTGCTAATTCGAAGGTCCCCGAATACGGTCAGCTCGGAACCCTCCTTGTGGGCACCGTTGTGGCGCTCGCCTGGGCTATCGTCCCTATCTTCTTCAGCGGACTGGACGGCACCCTGGATGAGAGCCGATTCGTGCTCTTCCCCATCAAGCCCTCCACCCTGCAGAAGGGCCAGTTCCTCGGCGGGTTCGTGGGTATTCCCGGTATCGCGAGCATCATTGCCGTGCTGCTGGGTGCTATCACGTTTATATCGCAGCTGCTCGCGCTGGTCGTGTACCTCATCTGCTGCGTGCTCGGCCTTGCGAACCTCATGGTGTGGGCGCGTCTCGCCAACCGCCTGGGCATGGTTCTGAACGATAACCCGCGCATTGCCAACACCCTGATGATCGTTGCCGCGCTACTGATGATGAGCGCAGGCTTCATCTTCGGTGGAACAGTGATTTACCTGACCAATCATTGGGAAGAAGTGCTACCCTACCTGCCGTGGCTGGGCGTGACCCCCTTCGGGTCCGCGTTCGCCGTGCCCTACTTTATGGCGACCGGCAATATGGGTGCCGCCCTTGGCTGCCTGGCTCTGACCCTCGTCTACCTGGTTGGCGGCTGGTGGCTGTGGGGTAAGAACCTCGCACGCTCCATGGCGAATGTGGGCGGTAGCGCCCACCACGCGAGCGCAGCTGAAGTCGCCGCAGGTGATTTGGGCCTGTTCGCTCGCTTCCCCGCAACTCCTCGCGGTGCCGTAGCGGCACGAACCCTGCACTCAATCCTGAAAGACAACCGTCTGCAGATGCTGACCGTCAGCACCGCAATGCTTTACCTGATGCTGACAGTGGCCATGCCGCTGTTCCTGAGCTCTGTAGGCTCCTTCGAAAGTCGGGTCAATTTCAACGGCGGTAACGCGGCTGAAGCCAACCAGATTATCAATAGCGGCGTCATGCAGCTTTTCGGATTCTGGATGTACTTCTGCACCATTTTCACCGGCTACTACATGTGCTACCTCGTCTCCTACGACAACACCGCGTTCAGCCTGCACGTGCTCTCCCCGCTACGCGGTATTGACGACCGCATCGGCAGGCTTTGGGGCTACAGCATCTTGACGGTTCCGATTGTGGTGGTGATGGTGTTCGTCGCCTGCGTAGCAAACGGACACCTGGAACTCGCCCCCATCGTGCTGATGCACCAGCTGGGCGTGTTCGCCGCGGCGGCTGGCATGGGATGCGTGATGGATACCTTCATCAGTCCGCCTGTGGCGCCTCCCGGGGCTAACCCGTTCAAGAACCCGAAGAACACTGACGGCTTCGCTAAGCAACTGCTGCTGATGCTCTCTATAGTTTTGGTGATGCTCAGCGCGCTGCCCGGCGGTATCTCCGTTGTCGTGTACATTTTTGGCACGCAGGATATGCTGACCCTCGTCTACGGTGGCATAATTCAGCTGCTGATTGGTGCCGCAGTGCTCGTGGGCGGCGTGGCGTGGGGCGGCCACCGCTACGACAAAGTCAGCTCCAAGATGCTGGAGCGTGTGGCACGCTTCCAGGTGAACTAACAAGAGTCGAAGCTCCAGCACATCAGGAATAAAAGAGAAGGGTTCCGTGTTAGGTACTAAGCCTGGCGCGGAACCCCTTTTCTGTGCCGCACGAATTTCTAGCCCTGAACTTTCTAGCCCCGAACTTCTAGCGGAAAGAAACTCGCCGCAATACCTAAGAGCCTATGGTTGAGCTGTGGCTTGCCTCCATATTGACCGCCCGTGGGCTCAGTACCTCCCAACTGCTACTAAAATAGAGAAGGCGCCAATCACCCAACCATGCAGCGGCACCCCTCACCCTATGTATCCACCTCATCATCAAGGAGAAACATGAGCTCGATCGAAGGCATCGAAGACCCCTTTGGCCCCGGAACCGCAGGCGGCACCGCACTGCTCGAACGCGAAGAAACCCAGCTTTCTGAGCCCGGCGACCACGAGCGCTTCTCCCACTACGTACGCAAGGAAAAGATCCTCGAATCGGCGCTGACCGGTGAACCCGTGCGCGCCCTCTGCGGCAAAATGTGGGTACCCGGCCGCGACCCGCAGAAGTTCCCCGTCTGCCCCCAGTGCAAGGAAATCTACGAAGGCCTCGCACCCGGCAACGACGGCGACAACGGCTCCGGCGAATAATACACGCCAGGCGACACGCCTCAGACAACACATCTCAGACAACACGCCTGAATAAATACGAGAATAAATAACACGCCGCAGCAGCAAGAGTCAACGGCCCAACACCGCTCATGAGACTATGCTAACGAGCGCCAAATTCTTGCACCACAGCCCGGCCCAACCCGCGGATGTGGTGCTAGAATTTAACCTCGCTGTGCCCAGACCGTCAGAGCGCTAAGAACACCAGAGCACTAGGAACACCAGAGCGCCCACCACCTCCCCACGGGGGAGAAGCGCCCCTGCGCTGAGTCGGCGAGAGGAATCAGTAGAGGTAGACGAGGAAGAAGGAGAGAATGAGCGCACCCGTAGAGGAACCCACACTATTCGACAGTATGGTGAAGCCGAAGCTCTCCCCGGCATATCCCGACCGGGCCCCCTGGGGTACTTCCGTTAGCCTGCGTGCCTGGCAGGCAGAAGCTATGCAGAAGTACTTCGAAACCAACCCCCGCGACTTCATGGCTGTGGCAACCCCCGGCGCGGGTAAAACCACGTTTGCGCTGACCCTCGCCAAGGAACTATTCAACCGCGGTACGGTCCGCCAGCTCATCGTTGTGGCGCCCACCGACCACCTGAAAAAGCAGTGGGCTGACGCCGCCGCGAAAGTCGGTATTCCCATTGACCCGAACTTCAAGAACGCGGATGTGACCATCAGCCGCCACTACAAGGGTGTGGCGCTGACCTACGCGCAGGTGGCGAATAAGCCGCAGCTGCACGCCCGCAACACCGAGGAAACGAAAACCCTCGTAATCTTTGACGAGATTCACCACGCCGGTGATTCGCTTTCCTGGGGTGACGGCCTGCGTGAAGCGTTCGACGACGCGACCCGCCGCGTGGCGCTCACGGGTACCCCGTTCCGTTCGGACACCTCCCCGATTCCGTTCGTCACATACGAGGTCGACAACGAAGGTATCCGCCGTTCCAAAGCAGACTACTCCTACGGTTACGGCCCCGCGTTGAAGGACCACGTGGTGCGCCCGGTCATCTTCATGGCGTACTCGGGCCAGATGCGTTGGCGCACCTCCGCCGGTGAGGAAATGGCGGCAAACCTCGGCGAAGGCTTCACCAAGGACATCACCTCCCAGGCGTGGCGAACCGCCCTCGACCCCAACGGTGAATGGATCCCGACCGTGCTCGCGGCGGCAGATAAGCGCCTGACCGAGGTGCGCCGCACCGTACCCGACGCCGGTGCGCTCGTCATCGCCACCGACCACGCGGATGCTAAAGCCTACGCAGAGCAGCTTCAGAAAATCACTGGCGAATACCCCGCCGTGATCCTCTCTGACGACCGTGAAGCCTCCGCAAAAATCGACGAATTCCGTGAAGGCATGCAGCGCTGGATGGTCGCCGTGCGCATGGTGTCCGAAGGCGTGGACGTGCCCCGCCTCGCCGTGGGCGTGTACGCCACCAGCACCAGCACCCCGCTATTCTTCGCCCAGGCGATTGGCCGTTTCGTGCGTGCCCGCAAGCGCGGCGAAACCGCCTCCGTGTTCCTACCGTCGGTGCCGCAGCTGATGATGCTCGCCAATGATATGGAAGTAGAACGCGACCACGCTCTCGACCGCGGCGCACCCGAAGAAATCGACCCCATGGTTGAAGGCCTGGACGACCACCTGCTCGAAGAAGCAAACCGCGAGGAACGCGCCTCCGAGCAGCTGGCACGCGGCAAATTCGAGGCGCTCGGCTCCGAAGCGTCCTTCCACGGTGTGCTTTTTGATGGTGCGGAGTTCGCCTCCGGCAACCTTGCCGTGGGTAGTGAGGAGGAGCAGGACTTCCTGGGTATTCCGGGCCTGCTGGATGCCGAACAGGTCGGTACGCTGTTGCGAGCGCATCAGCGTGAGCATGCGGCGCGCCGCCCAGCGACTGCGGCACCTTCGGTGGTGGATCACCGCCGATTGAAGGAGCTACGCAATAAGCTGGCGAAGAACGTGGCGGCGTGGTCGATTCGTTCGGGTCAGCCGCACGGCGTAATTCACAATGAGCTGCGTAAGATTTGTGGCGGCCCGGCGGTCGCGCAGGCTTCTGCTGAGCAGATTCAGGCGCGTATCGATAAGCTATCGGATTGGTTCGTGGGCCGACGCTAGAACGTGGATAGAACGTAGAGAAAAGCCCCGCGGGTGTGTATGCGCTTGCGGGGCTTTTGGCGTGTGGAGGAAAGCTGTACCTCTTTGAGCGATTTTTACCTGAAGGTTTTCTTAGGTGTTTAAAGGCACATACGTGGAGAAATAAGTTGGTTAGATAGTGGGAATTGGTGGTTCTTAAAAAAACTTAATGTTGGTTTTTGCTCCCTAATTTGAGAAAAATATCGTCTGAAGGTTGTTTATGGAAGATGTATCAGGGGAATTTAGGGGAGAAATGTGTGCGAATAAAAGTTCAAATACTGGTTGAACACTGCATGTCAAAGTGGGTTTATGGAAGAGTGTATGCGTTTTTCGCTTGAAAATTTAATACGGGAGCATGCTAGAGGCGGGGAGCCTGGGATAGTACATCCCAGGCTCCCCGCCTCTGTATCTTCAACGTCTCTGTATGCTCAACGCCCGCCTGAAATGGCGAGTTACCTACAGTGATAGTGGAGGTTAGAGAACCTCACCCACCTCAACGCCCTCATCTTCAAGCTCAGCAACCACATCGTCGAGCTTGTCCTCATGCACGGGCGCGGTCAGGTCAACCAGAACGCGAGTCCCGTAGCCTGCATCGACCGCATCGCGAGCGGTTGCCGACACGCAATAATCGGTGGCAATACCGACGATATCAACAAACTCGATACCGCGCTCATCCAGCCACTCCGACAGGGGAGTCTGCGGGCCATCCTCGGACGCATCCGCACCGGGCTCGTGTTCGCCGGTTGCAACCTCATCCTCGGGGGCAAGAAGACCCTCAAAACCCGAGTACGCTGCTTCGAAGCGGCCCTTGCGGAAGTACGCCTCAATGTAGTCGGTGTCCAGGTTCTCGTGAATCTGCGCGCCTTCGCTCTTGGCGACGCAGTGCACCGGCCAGGAGTCAACGTAGTCGGGGGTGTCAGAGAAGTGCGAGCCCGGAGCGATATGCCAGTCCTGGGTGGCGACAATCGCGTCGTAGCGGTGATGGTTGTTCTCCACGTATTCGCTAATCAGCGCGGCAACGTCCGCACCGCGCTCGGTGGCGAGGGTGCCGCCGGCGCAGAAATCGTTCTGCACGTCAACAATAATCAGTGCCTTAGACATGTCTTTCCTTTGCAAGTAGGAATGAGTTTTCACTCTGATTCGCCAGGTGAAAACAGTATCTCAGAAGGGTGGTTTAGATGAATTCGGTCGGAATGATCGGCTCACCCTCCGAGAGACGGCGGGCAGCTTCGGGAAGTTCCGCCAGGGATGCTGCGTGGCGGGAGGTAGCGCGGCGCACGCCTTCCTCGCCGGTGAAGCCGGGGAGCAGCTCGCCGTTGCGGACGAAGTCCACCATGAGCGGGCGGGTGCCCTCGAACAGGCTCGGGTCCTCGTGGGTGCCCAGAACCTCGGCGGTCGCAATGCCCATGCCGTTGAGACGGCGGGCCGCACGCTTGGTGCCGCCGATGGACACCTTGCCAGCCGACGCCTTAGCGACCGGCTGCATTTCGCCGGCGGAGTTCTCACGCTCAACGACCTTGTACACCATGGAGGAGGTCGGCGCGCCCGAGCCGGTGACCAACTTGGTGCCCACACCGTAGGAATCCACGGGTGCTGCCGCCAGGGATGCGATGGCGTACTCGTCCAGGTCGCTGGTGACCGTGATCTTGGTGTGGGTGTTGCCAAGCGAGTCGAGCAGTTCACGCACACGTGCCGCGGTGGCGACCAGGTCGCCGGAGTCCAGGCGCACGCCGCCAAGCTCTTCGCCAGCGAGTTCCACGCCGAGGCGGACCGCCTCGTCCACATTGTAGGTGTCGACGAGCAGGGTGGTGCGGGCGCCGAGGGAACGCAACTGCGCCTCGAACGCTTCATGTTCACTGTCGTGCAGCAGGGTGAAGGCGTGGGCGCTGGTGCCGATGGTGTGCAGGCCGTAGGAGCGGCCCGCCTCCAGGTTGGAGGTGCCGGCGAAGCCAGCGATGACGGCGGCGCGGGCTGCGGAGACGGCGGCGCGCTCGTGGGCGCGGCGCGAACCCATTTCGAGGCAGGGGCGGTTGCCAGCGGCTGCGCTCATGCGGGAGGCGGCGCTCGCCACGGCGGAGTCAAAGTTCAGGATGGACAGTAGGTAGGTTTCGAGGACGCACGCTTCGGCGAAGGTGCCTTCGACCTGCATGACGGGGGAGTGGGGGAAGAATGCTTCGCCTTCTGCGTAGCCGCGGATGTTGCCGCTGAAGGTGAAGGATTCGAGGTAGGAGAGGGTTTCTTTGTTGACGATGTTGCGGGAGGCGAGGAAGGAGAGTTCTTCGTCGGTGAAGCGGAAGTCTGCGAGGCCTTCGAGGAATCGGCCGGTGCCTGCGAGGACGCCGTAGCGGCGGCCTGCGGGCAGACGGCGGGTGAAGACTTCGAAGGTGCACTTACGGTTGGCTGCGCCGGAGGCGAGTGCCGCCTGGAGCATGGTCAGTTCGTAGTGATCGGTGAGAAGGGAAGTAGTAGCCATGTGTTTATTGTAGTGGGGGATTAGGGCATTTTTCCTCTTGAGTCGGCGTGTCAATCACTACATAAAGTATTATTGACTCTAAGTGCTGTAGTATGACAAATTACCAGCACTCTGTACGGGAGCAGTACAGGACAAATACCGCAGTGGCACGGGAGGAACGCCGGAGCAACATCGGAGTAACACAGGGGCAACACATACCCGCCCGTATAATCAAAGGGAACCGGCCGCAAAGGAAAAAACCAATGAACACTACCGCCGTGACCCTCTCCACCGGAACCCTCGAGGACACCGACCTCGACACTGCCCTGGAGAACATCCTCGCCACAGACACCCCCTGGAAAGTCATCGTCTGGAATGACCCCGTCAACCTCATGACCTACGTGTCCTACGTCTTCCGCAGCCACTTTGGCTACTCCCGCGCCCGCGCAGAAGAGCTCATGTTGCAGGTACACAACAACGGCAAGGCAGTCGTCTTCATCGGTTCACGCGAAGACGCCGAAAAACACACCCAGGCAATGCACGCCTGGGGCCTGCTGGCAACCTTCGAGAAAGTAGAAAACTAATGGCGCGACCCTTCCGCCGCACCCCCGGAGGCTACACCGCCTCCTTCGAACCCGCCGAACGCGACCTGATCCGCGAACTTGCCGAAGACGTGCGCGCGCTACTGCGCCCGGCAGATACCACCGTCGACCCGCTGGAGGCGCTGGTCGGCATCACCGAAAACCCCACCATCCCCGCCGACAGTGCCGTAGCACGCCTGCTCCCCGACGCAAGCAGTAACGACGAGACCGCCACCGAATACCGCCGCTACACCGAACGCGACCTGCGCGAAACCAAACGCGCGAACCTCGCCATGCTCGCCTTCGACATTGAGTCCAGCGACCTGCGCCTGAACGAAGAACACGCCCGCGCATGGGCTACCGCGCTCGGTGATATTCGCCTGGTGCTCGCCGACCGCCTCTACATCGTGGACGAAGACACCGCAGAAGATATTGCGGCGTTCACCGACCCTTCCGAAATTAAGACTCAAGAAGAGTACATGGCTGTGGTGTACAACTTCGTCTCCTGGGTTCAGGACTCGCTCATGCTCGCCATGCTCGAGAACCTGGACGACGAAGAAGAGGAAAAGTCCGGCGGAGTATTTAGCGGGGAAAAAGAGCAAGAATAGAACGAATTTTTCGAATAACCCTTCAAACTACCGTCATATACAACCACATAATGGTGGTTCTCGACTCATCTAACCGCTCAACGGGCTAAAAGGGTAACCTTAGCGAGTTAGCATAGAACGTGGTACCCGACCGATAACGAAGTGTAGGTGACACATGAGTGACAGCATCGACGCAACAAATCCCTACCGTGCCCGCACCCCCTGGGGAAGCCCTGCGCCCCTAGGCCCCACCGCCGCGGCACCCATCGGCGTCTTCGACTCCGGCGTTGGCGGACTCACCGTGGCACGCGCCATCATGGACCAGCTGCCTCACGAACGCATCATCTACGTCGGTGACACCGCCCACGGCCCCTACGGCCCCCTCAAAATCGCAGAAGTACGCGCCAACGCGCTACGCATCATGGACGAACTCGTCGACTCCGGCGTGAAAATGCTCGTCATCGCCTGCAACACCGCCTCCGCAGCGGTGCTCCGCGACGCCCGCGAACGCTACACCCGCCAGTACAGCATCCCCGTCATCGAGGTGATTCAGCCCGCCGCCCGCCGTGCGCTCGCCGCAACCCGCAACCGCAAGATTGGCGTGATTGCGACCGAGGCGACCGTCACCTCCCGCGCCTACGAGGACACTTTCGCGATTACCCCGAACCTTGAGGTGTACTCGGTGGCATGCCCGCGCTTCGTGGAGTTCGTGGAGAAGGGCATTACCTCCGGCCCCGAGCTGCTGGAGACCGCCCGCGAGTACCTGCAGCCGCTCAAGGATGCCGGCGTGGACACCCTCGTGCTCGGCTGTACCCACTACCCGCTACTGACCGGCGTGATTTCCTACATTATGGGTGAGGATGTCACCCTGGTTTCCTCCGCGGATGAGACCGCGAAGGACGTGTACCGCGAACTGCTCAACCATGCCATTGAAAGCCCGGTCCCCGAGGAAAACCCGCACCACGAATTCCTCGCTACCGGCGAATCTGAGACGTTCTCGCACCTGGCGCGCCGATTCCTCGGCCCCGAGGTCACCAACGTTCGCCACACCAGCTCCGTGGCGGAACGCTACCCGACCGGCTCGCTGGCGGCACTCACCCCTGAAATGCTTGCGGCACACCGCAGCATTACCCTCGACGAATCGGCAGATCCTGCAGAGGCAGTACACACTGTCGCGGACACCGAATTTTCCGGCACCACCCCTAAGGACGACACCTCATGCGTCTAACCGTTATCGGTTGCACGGGCTCCTTTCCCGGCCCCGTCTCACCGGCTAGTTGCTACATGCTCACCGCCACGGACTTTGCGGGTCGAACCTGGCGCATCATCATGGACATGGGCAACGGCTCCCTCGGCATGCTCCAGCGCCACATCGACCTGAGCGATATCGACGCGATTCTGATTTCGCACCTGCACCCGGACCACTGCATCGACCTGTCTGGTATGCACGTGGCGGTCAAGTGGGATCCGCGCGGCTGGCCCAAGGGCCGCATTCCGCTGTACGGTCCCGCCGCGATTAACGAGTACCTTTCGGCGACTCACGGCCTAGACCCGGACCCGGGCATGAGCACCGAGTTCGAGTACCACACCTGGACTGAGGGTGAGCCCGTGCAGATTGGTCCCTTTCGCGTGGAGCCGTTCCGCGTGGTTCACCCCTCGAAGGACCCGTACGCGCTGCGCATCACCTGCAACGACCGCGAGGGCCACACCGTGTTCTCGTACTCGGGCGATACCGACCTGTGCGAGGGCCTGATCAAGGCTGCACGCGGCGCTGACCTGTTCCTCTGCGAGGCAGCCTACCAGGAGGGTCGCGACGACGCCCTGCGCGGTATTCACCTGACCGGCAAGCGTGCCGGCGAGGCTGCCACGGAGGCGGGCGTGCGTAACCTGTTGCTGACCCACCTGCCCGTGTGGAACGACCCGGACATCGCCTATGCGGAGGCGCGTAGCGCCTTCTCCGGACCGGTCGGCATTGCCGAAATGGCGGCAAGCTACCGCATCTACCCGCGCCCGACGGAGGCTCACCCGGTCACGTCCACCCTGAACGTGGTGGAGGTGCTCGACCCTCCGCTGAACACCGCGATTGCGCTCCCTAAGCCAGAGCTAGATTAGACGAAGCCCGAGCTGGACTAGACCAAACCTGAGCTAGGCTAAAACAAACTGGACTAGTTCAAGCTGCGCTCAGCCTCGCCCATTTTTCGACATAGATTCAACAGACAGACACAGATTCCGCAGACAGATTCAAGGAGAACCCATGACTGCAACCCGCGAAGACGGTCGCGCCCTCAACGAGCTGCGCCCCATCACCATTACCCGCGGCTGGTCCCGCAACGCTGAGGGTTCCGCCCTCATCGAGTTCGGCAACACCCGCGTGCTGTGCACCGCATCCTTTACCGAGGGCGTGCCGCGCTGGCTTAAGGGCGAAGGTAAGGGCTGGGTGACCGCCGAGTACGCGATGCTGCCGCGCGCCACCAACACCCGTTCTTCTCGCGAGTCGCTGAAGGGCCGCGTGGGCGGCCGCACCCACGAGATTTCTCGCCTGATTGGTCGCTCCCTGCGCGCGGTCATCAATATGGATGAGCTGGGCGAGAACACCATCGTGCTTGACTGTGACGTTCTGCAGGCTGACGGCGGCACCCGCACCGCTTCTATTACCGGCGCGTACGTGGCGCTGGCTGATGCTATTTCTTGGGCGAAGGAGCAGAAGATTCTGCCCGCTAGGGCGAACCCCCTGATCGATTCGGTGTCCGCAATTTCGGTGGGCATTATTGACGGCACCCCCATGCTGGACCTGCCCTACACCGAGGACGTGCGCGCCGAGACCGACATGAACGTGGTCGTCACCGGCAGCGGCAAGTTCGTTGAGGTTCAGGGCACCGCCGAGGGTGCGCCTTTCGACCGCGACGAGCTCAACAGCCTGCTCGACCTGGCGCTGGAAGGCACTGCCGAGCTGGCTCAGATTCAGCGTGAAGCACTGGCACACTAACCCGTTCCAGTAACTATTTCCGTCGACAAGGAGAAACTATGGCAGACGCAAAGATTGTTCTGGCAAGCCACAATAAGGGCAAGCTCAAGGAACTGCGTGAAATTCTGCGCGGACGCATTGACGGCCTGGACGTTGATACCCAGGTAGTTGACGCCTCCAGCGTGAACGCCCCCGATGTTCCCGAAACCGGCGTGACCTTCGCTGAGAACTCCCTGCTGAAGGCGCGCGCTGTTGCCGAGGCAACCGGCCTGGTCGCTATTGCTGACGATTCCGGTCTGTCGGTGGATGTGCTCAATGGTGCTCCCGGTATTTTCTCGGCGCGCTGGGCGGGTCGCCACGGTGATGACTCCGCGAACCTGAATCTGCTGCTGGCTCAACTGAGCGATATTCCTGCCGAGCACCGTGGCGCGAAGTTTTGCTGCGCGGCATCGGTTGCCTCCCCGAATGGTTTTGAGGCGGTCGAGTACGGCGAGCTGCCCGGCGATCTGCTGACCGCACCGGCGGGGGAGGGCGGCTTCGGCTACGACCCGATTCTGCGTCCCGTGGAGCTGAACGGTGAGAACGCCCTGTATGAGGGACAGTATGTTGACAAGTCTTGCGCTGAGATTCCGGCCGAGATTAAGAACTCGATTAGCCACCGTGCGCGTGCTTTTGAGGCGCTGATTCCTCAGATCGCGGCGGCGCTGGCTTCCTAAAACCGCTGTCTAAAACCGCCGTCTAAAACCGTTGCTGAGGCGCCAGAGCATACTCGCTGTGCCTGTCTTGCTGTACCGGTCTCGCTGCGCAGGTCTTGCTGCGCCGGTCTGATGGGTGAAAACGCGGGGTTGGGCGCGATTTTTTCGTGCATTCCCCTAAAATCCCCCATGGGCATACCAATTAAAGGCACAATAGGGTAGAGAAGCTTTACCTCAAGGTTAGTGACACCATAGAAACTCGTCTGCTGAAGGTACCTTCGGCAGACGAGTTTTGCTATTGAAAAGCCTTTCAGCAGGGCATCTGCCTGATGCTTGCTGTCACCGACCGCGGTAGAAAAACCTGCAGCGAAAGAGACACACCGATGCTCATCCTTCTTCTGCTGATGGCACTCGTCCTTGCCGCCGGATGCTGGGCGTACTCCTACGTGTGGCGCGGACTGAACCGCCGCGTCATTGCCGCCGTGAAGGTGGTCGATCCGATGGTTACGCTCGGCCCGTACGTCATGGCGGCGTGGGTGGCGTTCATGGGCCTGATTGCCACGAATATCTGGGCGACCGGAACCCTGCACACTGTGCTGACGATTATTTTCTGGGTGGTTGCCGCAGGGTGCCTCGGCTGGGCTGGATTCTGGCTGCTTATGCACTGCCTGGGCGGGCAGACCCCGGGCAAACGCCCGATGTGGTGGCGCGAGGCGGTTGCCGCGAAGTTCGCCTGGCGTAACCTCTCGCGGATGCCCGCCTACCTGGGTGCTCGCACCAGCATCCTGCCGGTGCAGAACCCGCACCTGACCAAGCCGTATTCGGGGTCGTGGACTCGCCCGCTCGGTGCGACCATGCCTGGATACAGCTCCAACGGTGAGTTTATTGAGGGCTTTGACGAGTTCGGTCGCAAGATGCCGCATATCTACCCTGTAGGCCCTGAACCGACCATTTTTGAGATGGCGCGCTGGGGTAAGTCGGTCAGCTCAGATCAGCTGCTGACGACCTTCCTGCCGACCGCTCCGTTCGAGCGTCTGCGTCTGCCCGGTACCATGAGGGGCCCCTTCACCTTTGCGGGGGAGGTGCCGCACGGTGCGGTGACGAAGTGGCCTCGCCGTAGCGGTGCGAACCGCGCCTTCGGCTCCTACGCTCGTCTGGGCGAAATCACCGAACGTAAGGTTGAGCTGCTGGTCGACCACCGCATCATTGCGGCACTGCAGACCACCCGCGAAAGCTACGAACGCCGACACAGCTGGATGCTCGCCTTCACCGATATCGCAGACGGTGACTTCACGATGGACGCCGACGAGAACGGCAACCTGCGCATCACCTTCGGCACGATCACCAAAGGTTACGAGACTCCGTGGGTCTTCACCAGCACCCTGAAAGACAGCCCGCGTCTGCGCCGCAAGGTACGCCACGCCATGAGGGAACGCCGCGTGCTCAAGCAGAGCAGCGGCGAGCTGATGGACTGGTACTTCGTGCCGAAGCTCAGCGAGTTCCCCCACGGCCCGGTCACCAATGAGCTTCCCGAAGAGTTCTACTTCAAGTCCAATATCATGGTCACGAACCGTCACGAGAGCTCCTCGCGCGCCTCGGGTGAAGCTCACTAGGGCAGTGCCACTGCTATGCGGCGACCAGAGTGGACACCTCAGAAGTACACCCTAAAAATTCAGACATCCACGCACAGGCTGCTACTCCATAGACGAGTGGCAGCCGGTGCTTCTCTGCACCCTTTCTTTGCACCCCTTCTCGGCACCCCCTTCTCAGCGCTCCCAGTTTTTCGGCAGAGCCTAAGACGGATATTGGGCCTCATAGCGGTGCAGAGAGCCTCATGACGGCGCAGGCAGAAGCGGGCAACAAGCCACGATAGAATAGAAACTCAGACCGCTATGAGCGCAGGCCCGGGGCATTTTTCTCCTTTCCGCGAGCTTGCCGTGCTAAAAACTTCTGCAGAGCATATTTGCAGAGAACACCTGTAGAGAACACACAGTCATCACTTGCCGAAAGGATTCCCGTGGCGTCTTCGAACTACACCGCCCGTCACCTCTCCGTGCTGGAAGGCCTGGAAGCTGTACGCAAACGCCCGGGCATGTACATTGGCTCCACCGACTCGCGCGGCCTGATGCACTGCCTCTGGGAGATTATCGATAACTCGGTGGACGAGGCACTCGCCGGTTTCGGCCAGTCAATTCAGGTTATTCTGTACCGTGACGGTTCGGTTGAGGTGCGTGATGATGGCCGCGGTATCCCGACCGACATTGAGCCGCGCACCGGCCTGTCCGGTGTGGAGGTCGTGTTCACTAAGCTGCACGCCGGCGGTAAGTTTGGCGGCGGATCCTATAACGCGTCCGGTGGTTTGCACGGTGTGGGCGCTTCCGTGGTGAACGCACTGTCTTCGCGCCTGGACGTGCAGGTGGACCGTGGCTCGAAGACCTACCAGATGTCCTTCCGCCACGGCATTCCCGGCCACTTTGAGTCCGGCCGCACCCCCAAGCCAGAAGATCCGTTCACGCCCGCAACCGAGGGCACTGACGCCCTGCAGATTGTGGGTCGCGCTAAGCGCGGCGTAACCGGCACCCGTGTGCGCTATTGGGCTGACCCGCAGATTTTCACCCCCGACGCTAAGTTCAGCTACGAGGATTTGGCTGCTCGTGCGCGCCAGACTGCGTTCCTTATACCGGGTCTACGTATTTGCATCCGCGATGAGCGCCGACTGCCCGGAACCCCCGGCGAGTTGGATCCCCACGAGGAAGTTTTCCAGTACGACGGCGGCATTAGCGAGTTCGTCGAGTTCCTGGCGCACGATGAGCGTATTACCGACACCTGGCGTTTTAGCGGCAGCGGATCTTTCACTGAGACCGTGCCGGTGTTGGGCGATGACGGCCGCTCGCAGCTGACCGATGTGGAGCGCGATTGTGAAGTGGACGTTGCGCTGCGCTGGGGTATTGGCTATGAGACGACGGTCCGCAGCTTCGTGAATATTATTGCCACTCCCAAGGGCGGTACTCACACGACCGGTTTTGAGCAGGGCCTGCTGCGCGTGATGCGCAAGCATCTTGCCGATAATGCCCGCAAGTACAAGGTGGGTAACGACAAGATTGAGAAAGACGACGTGCTCGCCGGCTTGACCGCCGTGCTGACCGTGCGTCTTGCCGAGCCGCAGTTTGAGGGTCAGACCAAGGAGATTCTGGGTACCCCGGCGGTTCGCCAGATCGTGTCGAAGGTTGTGGGTGATGCACTGAAGGCTCGCCTGGAGTCGACCGCCCGTGCGGAGAAGGCTCAGGCGACTGCTCTGTGCGAGAAGGTCGTCTCTGAGATGAAGACCCGCGTCTCGGCGCGCATCCATAAGGAAACTCAGCGCCGTAAGACCGCGCTGGAGTCTTCGTCCATGCCCACTAAGCTGGTGGATTGCCGTTCGACTAATGTTGAGCATTCTGAGCTATTCATTGTGGAGGGTGACTCGGCGCTGGGTACTGCGCGTCTGGCGCGTTCTTCTTCGTATCAAGCTCTGCTGCCGATTCGCGGTAAGATCCTGAACACTCAGCGTGCTTCGGTGACTGACGTACTCGCGAATGCTGAGTGTGCGGCGCTGATTCAGGTCATCGGTGCAGGCTCGGGTCGTACCTTTGACCTGGACTCTGCTCGCTACGGCAAGGTCATTATGATGACCGATGCGGACGTGGATGGCGCCCACATTCGTACCCTGCTGCTAACTCTGTTCTACCGTTACATGCGTCCGCTGATTGAGGCGGGTCGCGTGTACGCCGCGGTTCCGCCTCTGCATCGCGTGGAGGTGGTGCGCCGCGGTAAGCCGAATGAGATGGTGTACACCTACTCGGAGAAGCAGCTGCATGAGCTTCTGGATTCTTTGCAGGAGCAGGGGGTGTCCTATAAGGAACCCATTCAGCGTTATAAGGGTCTGGGTGAGATGGACGCTGATCAGCTGGCTGAGACCACGATGGATCCGCGTCATCGTATGTTGCGCCGTATTCGCATTGAGGATGCGGAGGCTGCCGAGCGTGCGTTCTCCTTGTTGATGGGGTCTGAGGTGGCTCCGCGTAAGGATTTCATCATTGCGGGTGCCCATCAGCTAGATGCGGAGAGCATCGATATGTAGCTTGAGGCACCTTGCGGGGCACGGTGGCTGGCGTGTCGCATTCAATGATTTTTTAGTGATAATAGTCATACTATTTCTTGGAAATCTTGGTAAAATCGGTATGATTTAGGCAAATTTAAGCTTTGAGTACTACTTGAACCACTGTCATATTCTGGGAATCTGTCACCAAAATTTTGCAAAAATAATATAAAAATGCAAAGTTTCACCGTGGTTCCGAAACTACCCCGCAACCCCGCAATGCACCACAGTGTTTCGCCCCTCAATCCACCCGCACACCGGGGGATAACGTTCAACGTACCTTTAGCGAAACGTCAAACAATAAACGTCCATACTATGCACAGCACACTCACAGCTCCTCAGGAAAACCCTGTACCTTAGAAGCATGAGAGACACTGTGTCAGTAACTCTCGTACGCCCTCCATTTGCGGGGGACTACCCGAAATCTGGCACAAATGCACATTAAGTACACACATAGTAAGGACCTATCAATGGATCCCCTTGATTTTGGTAGGTGGCAGTTCGGTATCACCACCGTCTACCACTTCTTCATGGTTCCGCTGACCCTGGGTCTGGGCCTTGTAGTGACCTACCTGTACATTTGCTACGTTCGTACCAAGAAGGACGAATACAAGCGCATGACGAAGTTCTGGGGCAAGCTGTACCTCATTAACTTCGCAATGGGTGTGGCCACCGGTCTGGTTCAGGAATTCCAGTTTGGCATGGCGTGGAGTGAATACTCCCGCTTCGTCGGCGACGTCTTCGGCGCTCCGCTGGCAATGGAAGGCCTCTTCGCCTTCTTCGTTGAGTCGACCTTCCTGGGTCTGTGGATCTTCGGTTGGGACCGCCTCAAGCCTGCTGTACACGCATTCTCGCTGTTCATGGCAGTCCTCGGCTCCTGGATTTCTGCATTCTTCATTCTGGTTGCAAACTCCTGGATGCAGCACCCCGTTGGCGCAGAAATGATTGACGGTCGTCCCCGTATGACCGATATCGGTGCCGTGCTCATGAACCCCCTCGCATGGGTGACCTTCACTCACGTCATCACCTCCGCTATCCAGGTTGCCGGTGGCTTCCTGGTTGGTATCGCATGGTACAAGCTGTGGCGCCGCCGCAAGGACGGCATCGACAAGGTCGTTGACGGCAAGGTTGTTGTTGGTGAGTCCAACAAGGGTGCACGTGACAAGGCCGACTTCCAGGTCTGGTTCAAGTCCCTGCGCCTGGGCGCTGTTGTGGGCCTCCTCGCCTTCGCAGGTATCGGCGCGTCCGGTCACATTCAGGCACAGATGATGATCCACGAGCAGCCCCTGAAGATGGCTGCTGCAGAAGCTGCGTGCCACGACGGCACCTCCTTCTCCGTTCTGACCGTCGGTGAGCTCGGCGCTCAGAGCTGTGACAAGATCACCCCCGTCATCGAGGTTCCCGGCGTGCTGTCCTTCCTGGCACACGACAACTTCGACACCCCGGTGAAGGGCATCCAGACCCTGCTGCCCGAGTACGAAGCTAAGTTCGGCACCAACCTGCCCAACAACCCGCTCTACGGTCAGCGCGCAGGTCAGAAGATTGACTACCTGCCCTCCCTCGAGGTCTCCTACTGGGGCTTCCGCGGCATGATGGGCCTCGGCGGAATCGTTCTGCCCTTCTACCTCTACGCACTGTGGGTAACCCGTAAGAAGGGCGTAGGCACCGTCCCCGAGTCCAAGCTGCTCAAGAACGTTGCTGTCTGGTCTATCCTGGCTCCCTTCTTTGGCATCGCACTGGGCTGGATCTTCACCGAAATGGGTCGCCAGCCCTTCGTTGTGGCTCCGAACCTTCAGGGTGATCCCTCGATTCACCTGTTCACCGCAGCAGCTATCTCCCCGGGTGTTTCCGGTGAAGAAATCCTCTTCTCCCTGCTCACCCTGGGCCTGCTCTACGGCG
>ERZ772999.489-NODE-489-length-24735-cov-25.638452_pt1 | contig 24735 bp, 19 predicted proteins | sample MGYA00511467_ERZ772999 | MGnify/ENA primary metagenome ERZ772999 (study PRJEB29015, sample SAMEA2738064) | human oral metagenome | biome: human oral; feature: human-associated habitat; material: saliva | place: China | collected 2218 ... | reverse complement strand
CGATGACGTTACCGCGGATCAGAAAATCTTTAAAACCCTTAAGCATGAGATATAGAATAGCGGCTAATCGATGTTCAAAATAACAATTTGTGGGAAAATTTTCACCGTAAAGTATGTGTTTTTCTTCACATTGCAAGATTGAGGGGCTCAACCTTAAGGTTTGAGTCACCCTAAATGGGGATAAAGGGCCCTCGGAGGCTGCAAATAAGCCGTTTGGGAGTTTAAATATGCATCAAAAATACCGAATTAGAACAGACTGATTTCCCCTACGGATGGAAAGATAGAAACTCGGCGGATGCCGACGTAGGGGAGTACGTTATGAGGCATAATTGGGGGCCGCGCCGGTTCCCAAGAACTCCTCCAGTGTTCCTGCACCGGAGGAGGCGTACTGTGCGGCAAGGTCCTTCCCCAGGTAGCGGTAATGCCAGGGCTCAAAGAGGTAGCCCGTAATGGCCTGCCGACCCTTGGGGAAGCGCAGGATGAACCCGTAATTCAGTGCGTTCTTCGCCAGCCAGCGCCCGGCCCGGGTGTCTTCGTAACACTCCTCCAAGCGACATCCCTCGGGGGAAGAAAAATCGATGGCGAGGCCCGTCTGGTGCTCCGAATAGCCGGGACGGGCCGAAAGCTGATCCGCCAACTGCTGACCGTTGACCGAAACCCAGTGCTGATAGGTCTGCTGCTGCACCGCGTAGGAACGGTACGCGCTCGAGACTGTGAGGGTGACGTCCTCGGCCTTGGCTGCATCCATCATGGCGCGCGCGGCCCGCGCGGCCTCTGCACGCAATTGCTGACCCTCGAAAACCACGAGGTCGTTCGGCTCCCAATCTATCTGGGCGAAGGGGCGCATCTTATTCACCAGGCAACGCAAAGACTCGGGCGATGACTCCACGCTCGGACGAGCAGCCGCCAGAGAGGCAGAGGCAGTCTGCGATTCTGACGGAGAACCGCTCGGCGTCACGCTCGGCGAATCCGACGGCGTAGCGCTCGCGGTCGGGGTAGCGGAGCCTGCGGCAGATGAAGAGGCGGCAAGGGGGGAAACGCTCGGCGACGAGGCAGGGGAGGAACCCGTAGAAGACGCGGAAGAGCCATCAGGACCCCGGGTACCGCAGGCAACCAGCAGAATCGAACCGACAGAGCCCAACGCCACGCTCAGAGCGGTGCGGCGGGTCATGATGCTGTGAAAAGGCGAAGAGTGGTGATGATGCGGGTGAGGTCCCACGGTAGCTCCTGAAGATAACTATTCGTACGTATTGCGTTAGGCGGAGTGGGCTAATTCTTGCGCAAAAGAACCTGATCCACCGTGTGCTCGGGGCCTTTCTGCAGAATAAGGTGGGCGCGAGCGCGGGTGGGCAATATATTTTGTACGAGATTTGGCTCATTCACGCTTTTCCAAATACCCGTTGCTACCTCAACGGCCTGCTCGTCATTAAGCTCGGCATATCGCTTGAAATAAGACTCGGGATTCGTAAAAGCGGAAGAACGCAAGGCCAGAAAACGGTCGACGTACCAGCGCTCAATATCCTCGGTGCGCGCATCCACATAAATGGAAAAATCAAAGAAATCGCTGAGAGTTAAATCGGAGGTTTCCGGGCCCTCCGTGTGCGAAGGCGCCAGGACATTCAGACCCTCGAGGATAAGGACATCCGGTGCCGTGACCTCAATAAGCTCATCGGGGATGATGTCATAGTACAGATGCGAATACTTCGGTGCCGTGACACGCTCAGCGCCCGCCTTGACCTTAGAAACGAACTCCAGTAGGGCTCGACGGTCGTAGGACTCCGGGAAGCCTTTGCGGTGCATGATGCCGCGTCGCTGCAACTCCGCCTTGGGGTATAGAAATCCGTCCGTTGTCACCAGCTGAACGTTCGGGGTGGAGGGCCAGCGGCTCAAAAGCGCTTGTAGGATGCGTGCCGTGGTTGATTTTCCCACGGCAACCGAGCCCGCCACTCCGATAATAAACGGTACCCTGCGCTGGGACAGATGCAGAAAATCATTCGTCATGTGGTTCAGGGAAGACGCCGCGGTGACGTAGAGGTTCAGAAGACGTGAAATAGGCAGGTAGATACGCCGAACCTCCTCGAGGTCAACTGTTTCGCCCAGGCCGCGCAGGGACTCAATCTCCTCTGCGCTGAGGGGAACGGAAATCTCATCGGCCAGGTGCGACCAGCGAGAGCGGTCGAGACGCATAAAGCGGTCATCGCCGGAAAAATACGGTGCGGAGCTCATTTATACAAGTGTACGAACTTTACGTCCACGGGGAAAATACAATCGGATAAAACCCGGCAAAAGAGAAGCGTAAAGAAATAAGGGAGGACGCAGCAAAAGAGAATAAAAGATGCGTTAGAAAAATAGTTACCGGCGTGACGAATAACAGATTTTCACCCTGCGCGGATAACTTGGACCATGAGATAAACTTATAGCATGTGTGGAATCGTAGGATATGTAGGTCTGGGCTTTGACCCGGACGGTAACAAGTTTGACCACGACGCATACGACGTGGTCCTCGAAGGTCTGCGCCGCCAGGAATACCGCGGCTACGACTCTGCCGGCGTGGCACTGGTGTGCCCCGACGGTATCGAATTCCGTAAGAAGGCAGGCAAGCTCCTGAACCTCGAGAACGAGGTTAAGGAACACCCCCTGCCGGAATCCCAGATTGGTATCGGTCACACCCGTTGGGCAACCCACGGTGGACCCACCGACGTCAACGCTCACCCCCACGTTGTTGACAACGGCCGCCTCGCCGTCGTCCACAACGGTATTATCGAAAACTTTGCAGAACTGCGTGCTGAGCTGCTCGCCGAAGGCGTGGAGTTCACCTCTCAGACCGACACTGAGGTAGCCGCCGCAACTATCGCAAGCATCTACAACAAGCTCGGTACCGGCGACCTCACCGAGGCCGTGCGTATCGCCTCCAACCGCCTCGAGGGTGCCTTTACCATCCTGGCTATCCACGCCGACCACCCGGACCGCGTTGTGGCAACCCGCCGCAACTCCCCGCTGGTGATTGGCCTGGGCCGCAACGAGAACTTCCTCGGTTCGGACGTTTCCGCGTTCATCGACTACACCAAGGAAGCCGTGGAGATGGGTCAGGATCAGATCGTGACCATCACCGCAACCGACTACTCGATTATCGACTTCGAGGGCAACCCCGCAGAGGGCAAGCCCTTCCACATCGAGTGGGACGCAGCCGCAGCCGAAAAGGGCGGCTACAACTCCTTCATGGAGAAGGAAATCCACGAGCAGCCGACCGCCGTTGAGCAGACCCTCATGGGCCGCCTCGACGAGAATGGTAATCTGACCCTCGACGAGCTGAACATCGACGACTCGGTGCTGCGCTCGATTGACAAGATCATCGTGGTTGCTTGCGGTACCGCCGCATACGCGGGTCAGGTGGCACGCTACGCCATCGAACACTGGTGCCGTATCCCCACCGAGGTTGAGCTCGCCCACGAGTTCCGCTACCGCGACCCGATTGTGAACGAGAAGACCCTGATTGTGGCCCTCTCGCAGTCCGGCGAAACCATGGACACCCTGATGGCCGTGCGCCACGCACGCGAACAGGGCGCAAAGGTTATCTCCATCTGCAACACCCACGGTTCGACCCTGCCCCGCGAATCCGACGCCGCGCTGTACACCCACGCCGGCCCCGAAATCGCAGTGGCCTCGACCAAGGCGTTCCTGGCACAGATCACCGCAGCATACCTGCTCGGCCTGTACCTGGCACAGCTGCGCGGCAACAAGTACAAGGACGAGATTGCTTCGATCCTCTCTGAGCTGCAGCAGATGCCCGAGAAGATTCAGAAGGTCATCGACAACGACGCACCGGTTAAGGAACTGGGTGTCGAGATGAAGGATGCCTCCTCCGTCATCTTCCTCGGCCGCCACGTGGGCTTCCCCGTTGCTATGGAGGGCGCACTCAAGCTCAAGGAGATCACCTACATCCACGCTGAAGGCTTCGCCGCTGGCGAGCTCAAGCACGGCCCGATTGCTCTGATTGACGAGGGTCAGCCCGTGATTATTGTGGTTCCCTCCGCAAGCGGACGCGACTCCCTGCACGGCAAGGTCGTCTCCAACATCCAGGAGGTGCGCGCTCGCGGCGCCTTCACCATCGTCATCGCTGAGGAAGGCGACGAGGCAGTCAAGCCCTACGCAGACCGCCTCATCACCGTCCCGGCTTGTCCCTCGCTGCTGCAGCCGCTGCTGGCCACCGTGCCCCTGCAGATTTTCGCCTGCGCACTGGCTGAAGCCAAGGGCCTGGACGTTGACCAGCCGCGTAACCTCGCAAAGTCCGTGACCGTGGAGTAATCACACGGCTCGAACGCTGTAACGCTTGGGCGGTGGTTGAGTTCCCTAGGGAACTCAACCACCGCCCTTTGCGTTTATCCGAAAGACGAGTACAAGACAACGCGCAGAGCAACCGAACAGGAACATCAGGAGATTTGAAACGCGTCATATTTGACGCTTAGCCGTACAGAAGCGTGGAAGCTCGCTAGACTTAAAACAAGAGAAGCCGCAACGACCGCGGCCGTAGTACCCGCCAAGGGAAGGTGTACCTCATGATCATGGGAATCGGCGTAGATACCGTCAATATTGAGCGTTTCGAACGGATCATCACCGAAACGCCGGCCTTCGTACGCCGCATTTTCACCCCCAACGAGCGAAGCCGTAACGTGCGTTCCCAAGCTGTGCGATTCGCCGCCAAAGAAGCCGTCGCTAAGGTTCTCGGAGCGCCCGCCGGGCTCAACTGGCAGGATTGCGAGGTCGCCACCGCCGAAAGCGGGCAGCCCTACCTCATCATTCGCGGTACTATCGCCGACCGCGCTCGAGAGCTCGGGATCAACCGCATCCACCTTTCACTTACCCACGATGAGCCCATGGCTATTGCCATCGCTACCGCAGAGTATCTGAGCGACGCTGAACTGGAGCACCTGCGGAAGTTCAACCCCGAAAGCCACCGGCTCAGCGTCATCACCGAAACCTCCGCTGACGAGGGGTAGAAGAGGATTCTTCGCGCCATCGTTTAGCCGCAGAACCCACCAGCCGCGCCCCGCGGTACCCCGGTCCATCCGCCGCCACTAAGGAGACAGCAATGAAGCTTATCTACACCGCATCCCAGATTCGCGAAGCGGAAAAGCCCTACATCGAGGCACCCGACTACGACGGCTACCTCATGCAGCGTGCCGCCGACGCGGTCGCTACCGAAGCCATTGGCCTGCTCGATGGCCGACAGGGAGCCTCCGTACTCCTGCTCGTTGGCCCGGGCAACAACGGATCTGACACCGTTTACGCCGGCGCTCGGCTGAGCGCTAACGGGCACCGTGTGGACGCCGTGGTCTTCGAACCCAGCGAAAAGAACCTAGAGCTTATCGCCCGTGAGGGCGGCGAAGGCACGCGAGTGCTCGACCCCGCCAAAGCCCTGGAACAGGTGAAGGAATACGACCTCATCATTGACGGCATCCTCGGAACCGGCTCGAGCGGCGCCGTGCGAGGAGAAGCGGGGGAGTTCCTGCGTACCCTGTGCGCAGCCCAGAAGAAGGGCCGCCTCGGCCGAGTGCTTGCCGTTGACACCCCCTCTGGCATCGATAACAACCGAGGGACCGTTCACGAACCCGTTCTGCGCGCTGACCGCACCGTCACCTTCATCGGCCGTAAGCTACCGCTCGGAACCGTCCACAGCGAGCACGCCGGCGACGTTAAGCTCTACACCCTGGGTGTGCCGGAAGCCCTCAACCGCTTCAAGCCCGCCATGCGCGTCATGGACCGACAGGACTTCCGCGATACCCTCGAGGTTCCCAACGCCCACTCTCATAAGTACACCCGCGGGGTGCTCGGTATGCTCACCGGAAGCCTCGAGTACCCGGGGGCGGCCCTGATGAGCGTGCGCGCCGCGCTCAACTGCGGCGTGGGTATGGTACGTTTTGGCACGAACTCCCACGAGCTACGCCAGCTCATGATTGCCCACAACCCCGAGGCCGTCTACTTCTCCGGAACCCCCGCCGTGCAGCGGGTGACCGTATGGGCCGGTGGCTCCGGATCCGGCCACGACTCGCTGGATAAGAACCGTTACCTACTGCACGCGCCGGAGCCGGCCATCCTGGATGCCGGGGCCTGCGACCTGGCCGCTGAATACCTGGCCACCGGTAAGCGCCTCGGACCCCATAAGATTCTGACCCCGCACGCCGGCGAGCTTGAACGCTTCCTGCGCATCGTGCACGAGGTTGCTCCCAGCGATTGGGAAGCTCATCTGGGGGATGCCATCGTGCCCAGCCGCCGCGATATCGACGCTGAACCCTTCCGCTGGGCGCGTGCCGCCTCCGAGCTCTCCGGCGCAACCGTCATGCTCAAGGGCGGATACACGATTATCGCGGCCCCCAACGGCGCCACCTACAGCGTGGCCGGCGGAACCCCCTGGCTGGCCACCGCCGGTAGCGGAGATACCCTAACCGGTATCTACGGCGCTCTGCTGGCCCAAACCATTGCAGTGCTCAACGCCGGCGACGAACCCATCGAGGTGTGCACCTACTCCGCAGTGGGCGCCCTCGCCGTCTACCTGCACGGTCAGGCCGCCCGAGCCAGCGTCACCGGAAATACCGCAGACCCCCTGGATGGGCCCGCACCCGCCACTCGAGTGGCTCAGATGCTGCCGGAGGTAATCGCACGACTCCTCGCGGATTAGGGAAAGAATCTCCCGCGCGGCCCGCTGCCTAAACGATTGAGGTTCTCAAACGCAGCATGAATACGGCAGATAAACGCAGAAGGGGCGTGAACCCAACGGGTTCACGCCCCTTCGATGCATTTACGTATCGGCGTGCGATGCTCGAGATGCCTGTGCCGGGACAACCTCTCTAGAACGGCATACACGCCGGTGGGAAAACCCCGGCGTATCTTAGTACGCGCCCTCCTTCGCAAAGACCGCACGAACGGTGCGCAGGAGAATGATGAAGTCGCCGGTCAGCGACCAGTTCTCAACGTAGTAGAGGTCCAGGCGAACCGACTCTTCCCAAGAGAGATCGCTACGACCCGACACCTGCCACAGACCCGTAATACCGGGCTTCACCAGCAGGCGACGGTACGCAATGTCCTCGTACTGCTCGACCTCTTCCACCAGCGGCGGGCGGGGGCCCACCAGCGACATATCGCCGATGAACACGTTCCACAGCTGGGGCAGCTCGTCAATCGAGTACTTGCGGATGAACTTACCAATAGGGGTAATACGCGGGTCATCCTTCATCTTGAAGAGCACGCCGTTACCCTCGTTCTGCGCCATGAGACGCTTCTTAACCTCTTCAGCATCGGTGCGCATGGAACGGAACTTCACCATCTTGAACAGCTCACCGTTCAGACCCACACGGTTCTGCAGGAAGAAGACCGGGCCGCCGTCGCGCTTAACCAGCAGTGCAACCACCAGGAACAGCGGGGACAGCAGAATCAGACCCAGGCCCGAAGCGATGACGTCCACGGAACGCTTGAAGAAGGCCGACAGGCCGGTGATGCGCGGGGTCGACACGTGCACCAGCGGCAGGCCGTTCAGCGGCTGCATGTGCATACGGGGACCGGCGATATCGGTCGTAGCGGGAGCCATAATCAGTGAGATGTGAGCGTCCGCGAGCTTCCAACCCAGCAGACGCACCTGATCCGGGCTCAGGTGATGACCGTTCGTAACGGCGACCATGTGAATGTCGTTCTCGCGGATGGCATCCATAATATCGGCCGGGGAGGTGCTGTAACCGAGCACCGGAATCGGAGCGCCGGCCACGGTGGTGCCGGGGGTGAAACCGGGCAGATAGAACGCTGCGGGGGAGAGGCCGGAAGCAACCACACCCTCCAGGTTCTTATACAGGTGCTGACCGGTCGTCACATCGGAAATAATCATGACGCGGGTTAGCGCGCGACCGCGGATACGGGAACGCACCAGGCCCTGACGAATCATCCAACGTTCGATGAGCAGGAAGAGAAGGCCCAGCGGGTAAGCAATCAGCAAGTACATGCGGGTGACGTCAACCTTGAGGAAGAACGCCAGAATAATAAGCCCGCAGAAGAAATAGGTAGTACCGCGAGTGATGAGGCGGTACTCCTCGGTACCGAAGCCCATGATGCGCAGACTACGAGAGCCATTGAGCTGGAGGATAACCCACCAGCCGAGAATCATGCCGACGCCCAGGAAAATGTAATCCAGAGCGGGCACTCGGCCGTCCAGAACGTTAATGGGCCAGACATTCACGTAGGGCAGGTCTGCGTTTTCTAGGCCGAAGCGAATAAGGTGGGCAGCGAGAACCGCCAGGGTGATGGATGCAAAATCACCCAGGTAGAGGGCACGCTGAACCTTCGGGTGCCAGCTTCGCTTAACAACGAAGTCCGCACCCCACATTTTTTTGAGACGATCTTGTACTTTCAACGGTGTAATCTTCCCCGGAAATTTGTCCTGTGCTGCGGACAGAGAGCGGCGAATAGGCACATTTACCCCTAAATATCGGTGCAAGGAGCCGTATTCTTATCTTTGTCTGTTGAATGAGTGAACAGTAACCGTGCTGAGTAAACAATGGCAGGGATTACGGTAAAGACGCTGGTGAGGCGCCTAATGGAGCGTTGTATCGAGCCAGAAGCACAATAACGTGTTCCGTAAACTATTCTACGGGTTTATGGGTCTTCCGTCCCGAAGAACGATAGCGATATCTGTCGCCTATAGTGATGAAATCAATCACAGAGGGTGAAAGATGTATAAGCTTTCTCGACTAGGAGATAACCGAATGAAGGGCGCTATATTTGACGCCCGCGTGCATCTTTCCTAGGGGATTCTCAGAACAGTTTAAAGCCCGTCCGCGATAGGTCGAGTACGAGGAACAGCGACAACAAATGATACTCCGGATTTCGCGAGGCGGGAACCTGCGAATCCGGGGTATCGAGTTACACACGGCAGCCCGATCAGAGGGGTAAACCATGACGAAAACGGCGAGAACCTACTAGGGGCGCTCGAGGCCCGCGCGGTCCAGGATGAAATCAATCATCGGCTCGTAACGGCGCGGCGGGACGTTATCGTCCATCGGCACGCACACCGGCAGATCCCCCTGCTCCGCGGCCACGAACAGGCCCGGGTCGTTACAATCGGCGATACCAATCGTCAGCAGCTTGCGCGTCGACGAGGCGTAGCCGGCCATACCGTGATCGGAAACCACCAGATCGGGGACCACACCGCGGGCCTGCAACTGGTCCAGGGCGATGCGCATCGGGCCGGGGAAGTGCGTGTGCTGCAGATTGCCGTACTGCTCGAACATCACGACGTCCATAATCTGGCGGACATCGCCGTCCAGGAAGCGCTCGCCCTCTTCAATCTGAAGGACCTCGGCACCCGCGGCACGGGCCGCCGCGGCCAGCACCGCATAAATCGGGAAGAGGCCCGCCGGGTGACCGGTCGCAAACAGGATACGGGAGCCGGAGCGCACCGCATCACCGAAGATACGGGCGTACTCCTCCAGGGCGCTGATGCACTGCTCCGCACCGATCGTGTCCTGGCCGTGTGTGTGGGAGCGGTCGGAGTTCAGACCGGCGCGGCGAACCATCACCTCAAACACGGAGTCGTAGTCCCAATCGCGGGTCCACTGCACGCCAAACTCGAGGTGCTCGTTGCCGTCAAGGAAACCCTGAATATGGTCCAGGTTGTTTTCGCGGGGGGTTGCCACCTCGCCGGTGATGCGGGCGGAGTCCAGGTAAGCGGCGAATTCATCGCGGCTCATGGAGAAGGACATGAAAGCTCCTTTGGGGAATTGGTGGAAGTAGAAAAGTCGAGGGTGATGTAAGCTTCGCGAAGCGGCTATGTTTCAGCGGACCGAGGCACCGGCACAGCGGTCTCGTAGACGTCCAGAGTCTTGCGGGCCGTGGATTCCCAGCTCATCGAACGAGCGCGGGCCGCCGCGTTCGCCCCCAGGGAGTGGCGCAGGTACGGGGCGCGCACGAGGCGTTCGATAGCCGCCGCCCAGCGTTCGGCGGTGCGGGGCGCCACGAGCAGACCCGTACGGTGGTTTTCCACAGCAAAACGCAGGCCGTCAACGTCGGAGGCGAGGACCGCCGCACCGCAGGCCTGCGCCTCCAGCGCGACCAGGCCAAAGGTCTCGGACGAGGAAGGACAGGCCACGATATCGGCGCTGCGGAAGATGCGGGCGAGCTCCTCCGGCGGTACCGGATCCTTCAGTCGAACCCGATCGGCGAGGCCGAGCTCGGCGGCGCGGTCCAGAAGACGCTGCTCGTAGTCCGACTCGGAACGGCCAATAATATCGAGCTCCACCTGGAGGTCACGGGGGAGCAAGGCGAACGCCTCCACGAGCAGGTGCGGCCCCTTCAACGGCTGGGGTCGTCCGGCAAACACGATGCGGCACCGGGTCTCGGAGGTGTCGTGATCGGGGTGAATACCGGGTAGCGGGCGGAAGATGTCGGTATCCACTCCCGGGGTGATAATACTGATTCGCCCGGAGAGGCTGGGGTGGCTTTGCATCAGTTCCTCGGCCTCCAGCGGGGTGTTCACAATGTACCCGTCCACGAAGGCCGGTAACCGGTTCTCGATGCTGTGGCGAATACGCGGTTCGGGGGGTTCACCCGGGCCGCGCCGCGCATCCTTGGCGGCCGCGGTGGTGTGCGGGGTGAAGAAAATTGCGACGGCCCTGGTCGAGAGGCGATGCTCGCCGGAACCATCGGAGCTACCGGAGTCGTCGGCTCCGTTGGGAACCCGCTCGGGAAAAATCCTGCGGCCCCACGCGCCCTCTGCCTGCACCGCAGCCCAGCCGGAGAGCCAATAGTGCGCGTGAATCACATCGGGAACATTCACAGCCTGGGCAACGCAGGATTGGGCGAAGTCCTCCAGGTACTCGGCAAGATCGTTCTTTGTCGCTTCGCGCGCCGCGGGAACGTCAATGCAGTGACGTACCAGGCGTGAACCCCACTCTGGGTCCTCGACGTGCGCCCGTTCGGGAGCCTGCGAGGTGCGGTTCAGCGTAAAAACCTCAACATTCAGCTGAGGATTAAGGGCGAGCATGGCCCGCACGGACTGCGCGATGTAGACGTTCATGCCGCCCGCATCCCCGCTACCGGGCTGCGCGAAGGGGTCGGTGTGCATCGAGTACACGTGAACCGTTCGGATTGCCTCGGGGCTACTCATCGACGCTTTCCTCTCTATCGCACAGCGCAAAGACCTACCCGCCTAGTGTATCGCGACAGGACTTTCGCACGTCGGGAGGTCTAGAATTTAGTACAGACCGGCCGCCCCGCGGCGGCCCACGCAAGACCCCACCATGAGAAAGACCTCGACGGACATGACCCACCCCTCCGAGCAGCAGGCCGCACCGCTGTACTGCCCGCCCTGCATCCCCGAACGTGAGGAACGCACCGCGTACATTGACCTCGACGCCATCGAGCACAACGTGCGCCGCCTCAAGGAGCTGATTGGCCCCCGCGTGCTCATCGCCATCGTCAAGGCGGACGCCTACGGCCACGGTGCCTACCCGGTGGCTCGTTCCGCCCTGGCCGCCGGCGCCGACATGCTCGGTCTCGTGCACGTCAACGAGGCCCTGGAGCTGCGTGCCGACGGTATCGAAGCTCCCCTCATCGCCTGGCTGCACACCCCCTCCACCGACTTTGACGCGGCCCTGCGCGAGGGTGTGCGCCTGGGCGTCTCCGGCTGGGACCTGGAGGTGGTTGCCGCCGCCGCCGAACGCACCGGCGAGCGCGCCATCGTGCATCTGGCGGCCGATACCGGCCTGGGCCGCAACGGCGCCACGGTCGAAGAGTGGCCGGCCCTCGTGGCCCGCGCCGCCCAGCTGGAACGTGAGGGCCTGGTTCGCGTGGAGGGAATCTTCAGCCACCTGGCCGTGGCCGACGAACCCCTCCGCTCCGAAACCGCGGAGCAGCTGAAGGTTTTGGAGGGCTTCGTCGCACGGGCTAAGGACGCGGGTTTGACCCCCGAGCTCGTGCATCTGGCCAACTCTCCCGCAACCCTGACCGCCGCCCTGGACGGCTGGCAGGCCGATGAGAGCCTGCTCGTCGACGGCGTGCGCTGCGGCCTGGCCCTCTACGGCCTCTCTCCGCTTCCCGAGGCGACCTCCGCGGACCTGGGGCTTGAACCGGCCATGACGGTGAGTAGCTACATCGCCAACGTGAAGGAAGTTCCCGCAGGTCAGGGTGTTTCTTACGGGCTGCGCTACCACACCGAGAAGCCCACGACCCTGGCTCTGGTGCCCCTCGGCTACGCCGACGGCGTGCCCCGCATCGCGGAGAACGCGCCGGTGCGCATCTACCCCGGCGCACAGGACGAAGCGGCCGGGCGTATCCTCGCGGGACCGGAGGGTAAGAACTACCGAGTGGTGGGTCGCATCGCCATGGACCAGATGGTTGTCGACCTGGGCGAGGCGGGCCTGAGCGACCCCGCTCTGGGCTACCTGGGAGCCCCGGTGGTTCTCTTCGGAGCCGGCGAGAACCCTCCCGTCGAGGAATGGGCCGAGGCCGCGCAGACCATTAACTACGAAATCGTGACCCGCATTTCGTACCGCGTGCCCCGCGTGTACGTGGGCGGCTCCTGGGTGGAGGCCGAACTCGACGGGCTCTGGGGCACCGAGACCGCCGAGACCGCAAACGAAGAGCGCGAGGGGTAAAGATGTCTGAGTATGTCTCCGCCGCCCTCGACCTGGACGTGACCGGGCCCGAGCACACGCGCCGCCTGGCGCTCGCCCTGGCGGAATACCTCAAGGCCGGGGACGTGCTCCTACTCTCCGGTGAGCTCGGCGCGGGCAAGACCACGTTCACCCGCTCCCTGGGGGAGGGGCTGGGCGTGCGCGAGGGCGTTATCTCCCCGACCTTCGTGCTCTCCCGCGTGCACCCGAACCTGCCGGAGGGCCCCCGGCCCGGCGGGCCCGACCTGGTGCACGTGGACGCCTACCGCCTCTCCAGCGCCGAGGAGCTCGACGACCTGGACCTGGAGTTCTCCTTGCCGCGCTCGGTGACCGTCATCGAGTGGGGTCGCGGCAAGGCCGAGCACCTGAGCGATTCCCGCCTAGAGCTGGACTTTACCCGCCTGACCGGTGCCGATGCGCGCTTCGCCTACTCGGAGGAATTCAGCTGGGACGACGAAGATGAGAGCGTAGCCGAGGACGGCTCGGATGGTGAGGACCTCGAGGCGGATGTGCCCGAGCCTCGCCTGCTGCGCGTGCGCGCCTTCGGCCCTCGCTGGGAGGGTACCTTCGAGGAGCTCGCCGACCGACTCCGCGAGGCGTAGCCCCCCCACACACACACAGATATGGCGGGCGGCCCGCTGAGGGCTAAGCCTCCCGGAAGCCCCTCGGGTACCGCGTATCGCTCCCGGCGCACCCGCCGGGGGCCTCGGCGGGTGCGCGTTAGAATGGGAGGGTGCTAGTACTTGCCCTTGATTCATCCGCCACCGCATCCGTGGCGCTCGCCCGCGTGCACGGCTCCGAAGCCGGTGCGTCCTTCGAAATCCTCACCCGCTACGAGAGCGAAGATACCCGCTCCCACGCCGAGGTGATGGGCCCCTACGCGCAGGCGGCCCTGCAGGACGCCGGCGTGCGCGGCGAAGATTTGGATGCGATTCTGACCGGTACCGGTCCGGGACCTTTTACGGGTCTGCGTGCCGGTATCGTTACTGCGCGCGCTCTGGGTTTTGCCTGGTCGGTGCCGGTGTACGGCATGATGAGCCTGACCGCTCTGGCCGAACGCGCCTACCAAGAACGGATATTCGCTCAAGGCGGGGGAGCCGGGGGAACGGAAGATGCTGAGCTACTGGTCGCCTCCGATGCGCGCCGCCGCGAGGTCTACTCCGCCCGCTACCGCGTGAACGGCGAAGGCTACAGCCTGGTGGACGGCCCGAACGTATGCCCCGCCTCTGAAATTCTGCCCGGTGGGGCTCCCTCCTATGCCTACGGTTACGGTGCTGGCCTGTACGCCGAGGCCCTCGAAGAACACAGCTGGACCATCGTCGAATCTGCCCGCGAGGTTCACCCCCATGCCGAGTACCTGGTTGCCGCCGCGGCGCGCCTGGGCGTAGAGAACCTGAGTGAGGACACCTCCGCCCAGTACCTGCGCGACTCAGACGCAAAGGTCCCCGCCGCAATGCTCGCCCGCCAGCAGAAGCAGGCCGCGCGGGCTACCGCACAAACTGTCGGGCAGAGGGAGGGCTAAATGAGCGCAGCCGAGAACTCCACTGAGAACTCTGAAAACATCGTGCGGGACGGTCTGGCCATAGGTGCTCGCCTGCGCGTGGCTGAGCTGCCCGATGTGCAGGCCATGCATGCCATGGAGACCACCCTATTCCCCGCCGACGCCTGGCACATCGACATGTTCCTGGCGGAGCTGACCCACCCGACCCGCACGTACTACCTGCTGGAGATCCCCGCGAAGAACGCGGTGGGTGATGACCCGGAGGCCGTTACCGAACGGTACTTCACCGATGGGGAAGATACCTGGCTCGCTATCGGCTATTGCGGCACCATGGTGGTCGCCGATACCGCTGACGTGCAGACCATCGGTGTGCTTCCCGAGTACGAGGGGCACGGCTTCGGCCGGGCCATGCTCGAGCAGATGCACGCGAGAGCCCGCGAGCTGGGGGCCGAGCGCATCCTGCTGGAGGTGCGTGCCGACAACCCGCGCGCCCAGCGCCTCTACGAACGTAACGGCTACCGCCAGATTCACGTGCGCCGCCGCTACTACGATGACGGGACCGACGCCATTATCATGGAATGTGCGTTCTAGATAGCACGGTATTCCCCCTCATTCCTCAGCCATTTTCTTCACCACAGCATTACTACGCGCGGCCGACGTGAGGCCACGCGACAGAAAGACGAACTATGAGCACTCGCGAACCCCTCGTGTTGGGCATTGAATCCTCCTGCGACGAGACCGGAATCGGCATTGTGCGCGGCGCGCAGCTGCTGAGCAACACCATTTCTTCCTCGATGGAGGAGCACGTGCGCTTCGGCGGCGTGATTCCTGAGATCGCCTCTCGCGCCCACCTGGATGCGATGATTCCCGCCCTCAAGGCGGCACTCGCCGAAGCGGACATTACCCTCGACGAAGTGGACGCCATCGCCGTGACCGCGGGTCCCGGTCTGGCCGGTGCCCTCATGGTGGGTGTTTCCGCGGCAAAGGCGCTCGCCATCGCCACCGGCAAGCCCCTCTACGGCATTAACCACCTGGTCGCGCACGTTGGCGTTGGCCTGCTCGAGGACAACGGCACCGAGGACGGCTCCGACCTGCTGGCCAACGCCGGCTCGGGCGGCCTGGGCGCGCTTCTGGTTTCTGGTGGTCACACCGAAATCCTGCAGGTGCGCGACATTACCTCCGATGTGCGCCTGCTCGGCGCAACCCTGGATGACGCCGCCGGCGAGGCCTACGACAAGGTCGCCCGCCTGCTCGGCTTGGATTACCCGGGCGGCCCCGCCATCGACCGCGCCGCCGCGCAAGGTAACCGCAACGCCTTCGTGTTCCCGCGCGGCCTGTCCAACCGCAAATTCATGGGCACCGCCGAGAACCCCGGAGAGCATCGCTACGACTTCTCCTTCTCGGGCCTGAAGACCGCAGTGGCGCGCGTGATTGAGAGCTTCGAAGCCGCCGGTGAAGAGATCCCTGTTGCTGATATCGCCGCCTCCTTCCAAGAAGCGGTCGTGGACGTCATCACCAAGAAGGCGATGCTCGCCTGCCGCGAGCAGGGCATGAAGACCCTGCTACTCGGCGGTGGCGTGGCGGCAAACTCGCGTCTGCGCGAGCTGCTGGCCGCCCGATGCGCCTCCGAGGGTGTGCGCCTAATCATTCCGAAGTTCACCCTGTGCACCGACAACGGCGCGATGGTTGCCGCCCTGGGCGCCCGCCTGGTCGCCGCGGGCCGCGAGCCCTCGGGCGTGGACTTCACGACGGACTCCTCGCTGCCGGTGACCACCGTCTGCTTCTAAACTGCCTGCTTCTAAAAAGCTCGTAGAAATGCCTCGGCACAGTCTCATGATGACTGCGCCGAGGCATTTTACGTATCTAAGTTTTCTTCCCGCGAGGGGTTAGCGCAGCGCTCGCGCACGAGACTGCGCGGCCACATCCAGCGCCACCTCACGCATCGAGCCGGTGCGCTCGAACACTGCACGCTGGCGGTCGGCTCCCGTACCTTCCGCAAGGATGCGGCGCACCTGCGCCAGCTCCACCTCGCAGTCCAGGTCGCGGGCCACCGGCTCCAGCTCGGGCAGCAGCAGTTCAAAGTCCTCGCGCAAGGTGCGCTGCTCCGGCGCGTTGGAAACCACAATCTTTGCGTCCAGGCCGTAGCGGGCCACGCGCCACTTATTCTCCTGCGCGTGCCAGGGGGCCAGCACCTCGGGCTTGTCGCCGGCCTCAATGCGGCGGGAGAAGTACTCCACCAGGCACTGGGTGAACGCCACAACCGCGGCAACATCCGGCAGGGAGGCCAGGCCGTCGCAATAGCGCATCTCAATGGTGCCGTAGCGCGGAACCGGGCGAACATCCCAGCGGTCCTCACTCGGGTCGTTAATCACGTCGGTCGCCACGAGTGAATCCAGGTACTCGCTGTACTGCTCCCAGGTGTCGAAGTGGAAGGGCAGGCCGTTGGTCGGCAGTTGCTGGTAGAGCTGGGTGCGGTGCGAGGCGTAACCGGTGTCGATGCCCTCCCAGTATGGGGAGGAGCAGGAGAGCGCCAGCAGGTGCGGCCCGTAGTTGGTGAGCGCGTCAACGAGCGGCAGAACCTTATCGCGAGAATCCACACCCACGTGCACGTGCACGCCGTAGATGACCATGTGGCGGCCCCAATACTGGGCGCGCTCCACGACGCGCCGATAGCGTTCTTTGGCCACGACGGGCTGCTCGGACCAGCGGGAGAACGGGTGCGTGCCCGCCGGGTAGAACTCGATACCCAGCCCGTCGGTAATCTCGCGAATGGTGTCGGTCAACTCCTGCAGCTGGCGGCACGCCTCAGCGACGGTGCGGCAGATGCCGGTCACCACCTCGACGGTGTTCTCCAGGAATTCCCCGGTCACGTGTGCCCGGTCGGAGGCGGGCTCCAGCAGTTCGGGGCGGCGCTCGCGCAGGATGCCGAGCACCTCGGCGGCGCGCTGGGTCAGTTCGCCGCTTTCACGGTCGATGAGTGCAATCTCCCATTCCACGCCGAGGGTGGACTGAGGGGAGGAAGCAAAGTCGATCATAGGACCTTTCCTGCGTCTGGAAATAGTGTCGTGCACAGTGCCGACTACGGAAGTTTGCTATCGGTGAGATCTGCCCGGCAGGGGACTAGCTGGTGAGAGCCTACTCCGCGGGGGAGTACCTCTACTGGGCAGCATGTCTTTATCAGGCCCCGTATCTTTATTAGGCACCGTATCTAGTGTACGGTCTGGCGGTGCTCAACGCCCTGTCGAGCGCAGAATCCGGAACCGGTACCGTAACGAATCGTCACGAACGGTAACCGAGTACGGTACTGGGCAGTCGGGGTTGGACGAGGCTAGAGCGGACGCACGTGCCAGCCGACTCGGCGGGAATCTCTGCCCGCGCCGATGCGCGTGAAGACTAGCGTTGCCGGGCGGTACGAGGACTCCTGCGCGCCACCAGAAGAATTAGCGTTCTTTTTCTGTTTCTTCTTAGAAGGCTTAGAGCCCGCCGAACCCAGTAGACGCGCACGCAGCTGCTCGGGAACAATATCTACGCCGCGCTTCTTAACCGTCAGCGCGGTAAAACCCTGCTCGCGCACCCATCGCTTCAACTGCTTCTCCTGCAGGGGAATCTCCTCCAGCACCTCGTAGCAGGTGGCCAGCGGATGCTCCACCGGTTCGGTTGAGCATAGATAGGCCAGGTGCTCATCCAATAGAAACGCGCCAATACTCTGCGCAAACTCAGCGACCAGATGCGAACGCACAATCGCCGGGGCAGGCTCCAACAGGTAATCACCGGGCTGCGGTAGGGACACCGGAACGTCAACGCTCTGCTCTGCCTCTTCCGCCGTCAAGGGGCTACGGAAGCTGACCGCCTCATAGGGCGGCAGTAGGGCACTGGTTTCGGCAGAACCTTCGGCGGAGCCTTCGTTGCAGTCGGTCTCTTCGGCGGACACTTCACGCACAGAGGTTGCCGTGCGAGCCACCCCCTCCTGAGCCAGCGCGTTAAACCAGAGCACCAACTCGGCGAGGGAACCCTCCGACTGGATCCACTCCGCCTCAACGCGCGGGTTGGGGTTCGCCTCCGAGGCGATGTCCTCGGGGGAGGGGATGCCCTCGTGCGGAAAACCGGGCCCCAGCTTCACACCCATCGGCATGCCGGTGCGCGCCAGGCCCAGCACGAACGAGAACGGGGGCGAAAACGCCTCCGGGTCGAAGAGGCGCTCCGTCTGCGCCTTCCTGGCCCCTCGCAGCTCACGGCGGGCCGGGTCCAACCACAGAATGGCGGGGGAGGCGCCCGCGCCATCGGTGAGAGGAGCCTCCGAGCCCGCACCGCTGGCGGGGTCGTAGGCGGTGACATCGCCCGAGTACACACGTGCCCGCGGGCAGAACGCCAGGTTTGCCGCGGCGAACGAGGCTGTCAGCGGATCGAGCTCCACCGCCACGACGGAACCGCGAGCCGCGGCGTAGACGGCAGAATCCGACGCGATACCGCACCCCAAATCAGCCACCGTACCGGCAACCGGGCGCAGACGCTGGGCACGATAATGCGCAATGACCGGGCGGGTCGCCTGCTCCGCCGCCTCCTGTGTGAGCATGAGCGTGCGGGCGCGCTCGCCGAACTTGGCACGCGCACGGGTGCGAGCCTGCGCCAGGGAGATGATGGCAGAGGAGTCCTCGGGGCTGAACCCGCGTGAACGCAGGGAGGTGACGGCGCCGAGGGTGTCGGAGTCCAGCGGGTAGAGCTCATCGGCTGCCGCGAGCGCGTTGTCGCTGAGGGGCAGCGGAGGAGCGGGAGAAAAACCGAACGGGTATTCTTCTGCAGGAAGAGCTCCGGGGGATGCGTTAGGGGTGTGGGGCATGTCCCCATTTTACGGGCCTTCGCCCGGGGAGTTGCGCCCCCTGCCGGAGCCCGCCCGCCGGGCCGTCCCAGACCCGGTGTCGACCCCTGTTCGCCTTGCGGTGAAACGCTCCGGCGGAGGGCGGGTTTTCTTGACCGAAAGCACCGGTGAAACTAGAGTTGAGGTAGCACTCGAGACGGCGTTTGGGCGCATCACCGCGCCGCCGTCTCGCATCAAACGTTAATCCACAATCCGGAGGAACCGATTATGGCCATCAAGCCGCTGGAAGACCGCGTCGTTATCAAGATCGAACAGGCTGAGCAGACCACCGCATCCGGTCTGGTCATCCCCGAGACTGCTAAGGAAAAGCCGCAGGAAGCACGCGTTGTCGCCGTTGGCCCCGGCCGCGTGGATGAGAAGGGCAACCGCATCCCCGTTGACATCAAGGAAGGCGACGTTGTCGTGTTCTCCCGCTACGGTGGCACCGAGGTTAAGTACCAGGGCGAGGAGTACCTGATTCTCTCCGCACGCGACGTGCTGGCAATCGTCGACTAATCACTTCGAATACTCATGCGCCGTACCGTTCATCCGGTGCGGCGCATGAGCTATCATCTGCCCCTCATTTCCTTTCTGTGACGCACTAGGAGTAGCGAACACATGGCTAAGCAGCTTGAATTCAACGATGCAGCCCGCAAATCCCTGCAGGCCGGCGTCGATAAGCTGGCAAACGCGGTCAAGGTAACCCTTGGCCCGCGCGGGCGCAATGTTGTGCTCGACAAGCAGTGGGGTGCACCCGTCATCACCAACGACGGCGTGTCCATTGCCCGCGAGATTGAACTGGACGACCCGTACGAGAACCTGGGCGCCCAGCTGGCGAAGGAAGTCGCCACCAAGACCAATGACGTTGCCGGCGACGGCACCACCACCGCAACCGTGCTCGCGCAGGCGCTGGTGAACGAGGGTCTGCGCAACGTCACCAGCGGTGCGGCTCCCGCCGACGTCAAGCGCGGCATCGAGGCGGCCGTGGAGGCTGTCTCCGCACGCCTGCTCGAGAACGCACGTCCCGTGCAGGGCCCCGAGGTGGCGCACGTCGCCGCTATCTCCGCGCAGTCCGAGCAGATTGGTGAGTTGCTGGCTCGTGCCTTCGAGAAGGTCGGCCAGGACGGCGTTATCACCATCGAGGACGGCTCCTCCACCGAGATCGAACTGGACATCACCGAGGGCATGCAGTTCGACAAGGGCTACCTCTCGCCCTCCTTCGTGACCGACGCCGAGCGCGGCGAGGCTGTCCTGGAGAACACCCTGGTGCTGCTTTACCAGGGCAAGATTTCCACCATCGCAGAGATCATGCCTGTGCTCGAGAAGATCGTTCAGGCGAAGAAGCCGCTGACCATCATCGCTGAAGACGTTGACGGTGAGGCGCTCTCCGCTCTGGTCGTGAACAAGCTGCGCGGCACCATCAACGTGGTTGCCCTGAAGGCTCCCGGTTTCGGTGACCGCCGCAAGGCCATCATGCAGGACCTCGCGATCCTGACCGGCGGTACCGTCGTGACCGGCGAGCTAGGCATTGACCTGCCGCAGGTCACCCTGGAGCACCTGGGCTCGGCACGCCGCGTGACCGTCACCAAGTCCCACACCACTATCGTGGATGGTGGCGGCGACCCCGAGGCCATCGAGGACCGTGTGCAGCAGTTGCGCCGCGAAATCGAGCGCGTGGACTCCGAATGGGATCGCGAGAAGCTCAAGGAGCGCCTGGCTAAGCTGGCCGGCGGCGTGGGCGTCATCAAGGTCGGCGCCGCAACCGAGGTTGAGGCGAAGGAACGCAAGCACCGCATCGAGGATGCTGTCTCCTCCACCCGCGCCGCTCTGGAAGAGGGCATCGTCTCCGGTGGCGGTTCCGCGCTGGTCCACGCTCTGAAGGCGCTGGACGGCCTGGAGCTGGATAACCACGACGCAAACGTGGGCGTGCAGATCGTTCGCCGCGCCCTGGTCCAGCCGCTGCGCTGGATTGCGGAGAATGCCGGCGAGGACGGCTACGTCATCGTCTCCAAGGTCTCCGAGCTGCCCGTGGGTCATGGCTACAACGCCAAGACCGGCGAGTACGTGGACCTCATCGAAGCCGGTGTGATTGACCCGGTGAAGGTGACCCGTTCGGCCCTGCAGAACGCATCCTCCATCGCGGCTCTGGTGCTGACCACCGAGACCCTGGTGGTTGAGAAGCCCGAAGAAACTGAAGAAGACTAAAAAGTGTGTGTGCCCGGTACTGCCCCCTGAACTGGAGGCGGTACCGGGCACTAGCTATCCCCTCAACGCCGCAGCATCGGGGTCTTCGAGTGCAAGAACCCGGTGCCCGACGCCATTCTTCGGGCGGCTCGGTATCTTCCGAGCGAAGAAACCCTAAGCGGCTTATCATAGAAGGTAGACTGTCCGTTTCCGCACCCTCCGGAGCATCCGGCGGACGCGCCCGCTCAGAACCCACGTGGGCCTCCGCCCGGTACTCGCGCCGGGGGAGTGGGGTACATACCGCGACACCATATAAAGCGCTTCCCCACGGCAAAATCGCACCGGCGAAGCACACCATCCGAAAGGTAGACAATGACCATCCCCACCGCTCTGTCCGAGGATCCCTTCGGCTTCACCGGCCTGACCTACGACGATGTGCTGCTGCTGCCCGGCAACACCGACGTCATTCCTTCCGAGGCTGACACCTCCACTCGCCTGTCCAAGCGCATTAACCTGAACATCCCCATCATTTCTGCGGCAATGGACACCGTGACCGATTCCGCTATGGCCATCGCCATGGCGCGCCTGGGTGGTCTCGGCGTGATTCACCGTAACCTTTCCATCGAGGACCAGGCCGCACACGTGGACCGCGTGAAGCGTTCTGAATCCGGCATGATTATCAACCCCGTGACCATCGGTGCGGACGCCACTATCGCCGAGTACGACGAGGTGTGCGGTTACTACCGCGTCTCCGGCCTGCCCGTCGTGAGCGAAGAGGGCGTGCTGGAAGGCATCATCACCAACCGCGATATCCGCTACATGTCCCGCGGCGACTTCGAGAACATCCGCGTTCGCGACATCATGACCCCCATGCCGCTGGTGACCGCCCGCCCCGGTGTTTCCAAGGACGAGGCTTTCGCCCTGCTCTCCCACAACAAGATTGAGCGTCTGCCCCTCGTGGACGAGGCAGGCAAGCTGGCCGGTCTGATCACCCTCAAGGACTTCGTGAAGACCGAGCAGTACCCCCGCGCCACCAAGGACGAGGACGGCCGCCTGCGCGCGGGTGCCGCTATCGGCTTCTTCGGTGACGGCTACGAGCGCGCCATGACCCTGGTCGAGGCCGGCGTGGACGCCCTCTTCGTGGATACCGCAAACGGCCACTCCCAGGGCGTGCTGGACATGATTGCCCGCCTGAAGAAGGACCCCGCCGCCGCACACGTGGACGTTATCGGCGGTCAGGCCGCAACCCGCCAGGGTGCTCAGGCCATCATTGACGCCGGCGCCGACGCCGTGAAGGTTGGCGTGGGCCCGGGTTCCATCTGCACCACCCGCATCATTGCGGGCGTGGGCGTGCCCCAGGTGACCGCGGTCAACGAGGCCGCTAAGGCAGCTATCCCCGCCGGTGTTCCCGTGATTGCCGACGGCGGTATGCAGTACTCCGGTGAGATTGGCAAGGCCCTGGTGGCCGGCGCCGACTCCGTGATGCTCGGCTCCCTGCTGGCCGGCACCACCGAATCCCCCGGCGACCTGATTCTCGTGAACGGCAAGCAGTTCAAGGCGTACCGCGGCATGGGTTCGCTGGGCGCTATGCAGACCCGCGGCCGCCACAAGTCCTTCTCGAAGGACCGTTACTTCCAGGCCGACGTCTCCAGCGAGGAGAAGCTGATTCCCGAGGGCATCGAGGGTCAGGTTCCCTTCCGCGGCCCGCTCTCCGCCGTGATTCACCAGCTCGAAGGTGGCCTGCGCCAGACCATGTTCTACGTCGGTTCGCGCACCATCGAAGAGCTCAAGAACAAGGGCCAGTTCGTGCGCATCACCCCCGCGGGCCTGAAGGAATCGCACCCGCACGACATCACGATGACCGTTGAGGCACCGAACTACCGTCGCTAAGACGCATCACCAACGATGATTCGCCGCACGGCGTGCACACCGTGCGCCGTTGAGCCCGTCCCGTACCCTCCCGGGTGCCGGGGCGGGCATCGGTGCGAATAACACCCGACGGCACCCCTCAAACCGAATTCGAAAGGATTCACTCATGTCTGAAATTCAGATTGGCCTCTCCAAGAGCGCCCGCCCCACCTACTCCCTGGACGATGTGGCGCTGGTACCGACCCGCCGTACCCGCGACCGCCGCGACGTTGACACCTCCTGGCAGATTGATGCCTTCAAGTTCGATACCCCGATTATTGGTGCGCCCATGGACTCGGTCATGTCCCCGGCGACCGCTATTGCCCTGGGCAAGCTGGGCGGTTTGGGTGTGCTGAACCTCGAGGGCCTGTGGACCCGCTACGAAGACCCGCAGCCGCTGCTCGACGAGATTGTTGAGCTGCCCGAGGCGGACCCCGCCTCCGCAACCACCCGCATGCAGCAGATTTACTCCGAGCCGATCAAGCCGGAGCTGATTACCGCACGCCTGGAAGAGATTCGCGATTCCGGCGTGGTGGTTGCCGGTTCGCTGAGCCCGCAGAATACTCAGGAGCACTACGAGACCGTGGTGAAGGCCGGCGTTGAGCTGTTCGTTATCCGTGGTGCATCCGTCTCTGCCGAGCACCTTTCGACCTCGCACGAGCCGCTGAACCTGAAGAAGTTCATCTACGAGCTAGACGTTCCCGTCATCGTCGGTGGCGTGGCCGGTTATTCGCAGGCTAAGCACCTGATGCGCACCGGCGCCGCCGGTGTGCTGGTGGGCTTCGGCGGTGGTTCCGCTCAGACCACCCGCCAGGGCCTGGGCATTTCCGCACCGATGGCAACCGCTATCGCTGACGTGGCTGCGGCACGTTCGGACTACCTGGACGAGTCCGGCGGCCGCTACGTGCACGTGATTGCTGATGGCTCTCTGGGCCGCTCCGGCGATATGGTGAAGGCGCTCGCGCTGGGTGCTGACGCTGTGATGCTGGGTGCTCCGCTGGCTCGCGCCTCCGAGGCACCGGGTCAGGGCCTGTACTGGGGCAACGAGGCGCACTCGCTGGACTTCCCGCGCGGCGTGCGTACCCCGCTGGGCGTCGTCGGCACGCTGGAGGAGGTCCTGTACGGTCCTTCGCACCATGTGAACGGCACCAGCAACATTGTCGGTGCGCTCAAGCGCGCGATGGCTAACTGCGGCTACCTGGAGCTGAAGAAGTTCCAGAAGGCCGAACTGACCGTGGTTCCTTCCTACCGCGGCTAATGTAGCGTCATGAATCACCGCCTGGCGGTTGGCAGGTTTTGGTCTGCCGGTCGCCGGGCGGTGCTTTCTATACGCACGCTCTACCCCCGTTAGGGCATGTAGCGGCACCCCGGGATGGGGGAGTGGCTACGTACCGTCGGCGGCGTACAGCGATAGCGTAAAATAGATATATCCCCGCGCAAGTGCGCGGATTAGCACCAACACGTTGAGGTAATTTTCGTGACCAATTCTGTGAACCTGGACCAGCTCGAAGAGCGTCCCGTCCTGGTGGTGGATTACGGTGCTCAGTACGCGCAGCTCATTGCTCGACGCGTGCGTGAGGCCGGCATCTACTCCGAAATCGTCCCCCACTCCATGAGCACCGAGAAGATGCTCG
>ERZ772999.483-NODE-483-length-24965-cov-5.579245_pt1 | contig 24965 bp, 22 predicted proteins | sample MGYA00511467_ERZ772999 | MGnify/ENA primary metagenome ERZ772999 (study PRJEB29015, sample SAMEA2738064) | human oral metagenome | biome: human oral; feature: human-associated habitat; material: saliva | place: China | collected 2218 ... | reverse complement strand
TTAAGAATGAATGTTTTTTAGGCATGGAGCAGCCTGGGTGTATTAATACTGGATTGGGTTTTGGAGCAAAGAAGAATAATAGTTTTATTAAAAAAAATAAAGAATACTACGAAATAACGCCATTTCTCAAAAATAATAAATGGATAAAAACTACATGCGTTAAGATAACGTCGAAGTTATTAGCTGATGAAGGTCTAATAAAGAATAATATGATTCAATCAGTAAAAAACGTTGTCATATATCCAACTGATTTTTTCTGCCCAAAGGTTATTGGGACAAATAAAATCAATATTACCAGCAATACATACTCAATCCATCATTATGACGCGTCATGGAAGTCCAATATTATCTTAGTCCGTAAAATATCATTCAGATTAATTCCGCTAAAGCAGTTAATAAGGAGAATTCTGAACGGTGGCCAGTAAAGATATAGAGGATTCATCTAAAAATTTACCGACTATAGGGTTTCTGATCTTTTTGTATGCAAATACTTTTTTAAAAGGAATTGGTATTATTGGCGAAAATAGCCTTTATAAAATTATTTTAATAATATTTTTCCCGATGGTTATATTAAAGATAGTACATGATAAATACACAAGATCCGAGCTCATGTATGTTTTTCTCCTTATTACTTTTGGTATATTAAGTTTCTATTTCTCTCATAAAATCACATTACTAATAACATGTGTTACACTGTGTGGATTTAAGAATATAAAAATAAAAAAAATATTTAAGAATATTCTACTTATTAGAATGGTTAGCCTAATACTTATGGTACTATTAGCTCTATTTGGTATAATAAAAAACAATGTATTTTTAACATGGAGAAATAATAACCTAGACGTAAGGTATGGTTTTGGCTTTGCTAGTCCAAATACTCTGCATATGTCTTTTTTTATAATATCAATCTTAATTATTACACTATATAATAAAAAAATATTTAAATTAAGTATTATTTTATCCATATTAAATTGTTTATTGTTTAGTTATACTGGAAGTCGTACTAGTTTGTATTTAGTTTTTATTACAATATTCCTTAATATTATAGTTAAACAAAATTCCAATGTACGTAAGATTATAATAAGGACTTTACCTTTATTATTTATTATGATTATGGCCTTTTCATTTATTTCGGCATTTAAGTATACTGATAGTCGTTTTATACAGGACGTGGATAGTCTCTTAACGGGAAGAATTCGATATTCAAATTATTATGTTAGTAAATACGGCATTTCTTTAATGGGAGATCCAGCTCCAGTTGAAGATATGAATGCAATAATGGATAATGGGTATATTGCAGTATTTTTCCAATATGGCATTGTTGGTATGGCGTTACTAATAATTTATTTTCTCGTAGTCTATAAAAACATCAATTATATAAAAAATAAAGAGGGTATGGATGTCTTATTATTTTTATTACCATATAGTATGATCTTCTTTACTGAAAGTATTATTTCAAATATTTTTATGAACCTATCACTGATGGTTTTTGGTTATATTATTTTCAATAATAAGTTACAGTTTAATATAAAGGCAGAAAATGAAAAAAGTTAGTATTATAGTTCCAGTTTACAATGTTGAGCGATATGTTGAAAAATGCATACGATCTGTCTTGGATCAATCTTACCAAAATATAGAGATTATTATAGTTGATGATGGGTCAACAGATGACAGCTACAACATATGTAATAATCTTCAAAAAGAAAGTCCCAATAAAATTAAGCTATTTAAAAAAGAAAATGGCGGTCTATCCTCGGCAAGGAATTTCGGCCTCTTGCATGCACAAGGAGAATATATTTCTTTCGTAGATTCCGATGATATAATCAGCCAAGATTTCATTGAGAAATTAGTTTTATTACTAGAGGAAACCGGTTCTTCAGTTTCATGTTGTCAGGTTGCAAAATTCAATAATGAGGAAAAACCAATATTTACTCATATGGTAGAGTATAGTGAATATGACACAAAGAAAGCCATTGAACTACTAGTTACTAACAAGATGCCTAGCCATGCATGTAATAAACTTTATGTAACTAGTTTGTTTCAGAATATAGAATTTCCTATTAACCGAAATTATGAAGATATTTTCATAATGTATAAGATTTTTAAAAATGCAAAAAAAGTTGCACTCTACAACAACGCAAAATTATATGGTTATTTGCAAAGAAAGGAAAGTATTACTGGCAGTGTTGATAGTAAATCATTAGATGATTACATTGATGCTATCAATCAAAGGTATTATGATCTAAATACTATCATTCCTAAAAGTATATTAGATAGTGGATTAGTTCTTGATAACTACTATATTTATAAGGAATCAGTTAAAGGAAAAATAAGAGATAGTAATATACTTAATAAGAGAAATCTACTTTACGAGGAATCGCAAAAAAATATCAAACGGCTTGGGTTCAGGTCAATATTTAAAAATATCAATGCCTCTTGGAAAGCTAATGTCTTAATTAAAGTTTTACATTATAACCGAAAAATATTTGAGTACATAATTGCATATTTAGGATAAAATAAAAAACTATGAAAGAATATTTATATAAAAAAAGTATTTCAATGATAAAGGAAGCAATTCTGAGGCTTATTCTATGTATTTTTAAGATTATTCCAATATACAAAAATAAAATTATTTTTGTAAACTATAACGGAAGAGGTTATGGTGATAATGCAAAATATATACACGAACAATTGACGAAGAAGAACGTAAAATGTTACTGGGTTTTAAATGATCTTAGTGACAAAATGCCAGATGATATAGTAAAAGTGAAAAATAAATCAATATTATATTTTTATCATCTTTTTACATCAAAAATTATAATAAATAATTCAAGGTTTCCTAGGTATATACGAATAAGAAAAAGACAGTATTATATTCAGGCATGGCATGGTGATCTTCAGATAAAAAAAATTGAATGGGACGCAAAGAGTGTTTTAGACTATGGATATAGAAGAGCGATGAAAACAGATACAGCAATGACAGATCTCATGTTATCAAATAGTGACCACTTTACAAAAATTTGTAGAAAAGCTTTTAGATACTCTGGAGAAATAATGGAAGTTGGATCTCCAAGGAATGATATCCTGTTAGATAGACCGAACGATATAGTATTTCAAGTAAGATCATATTTTAGTATTAAGGAAAATGAAAATATTTTGCTCTATGCGCCAACCTTTAGAGAAAACTATAAACACAATCCTTATGATATTGACTTTGATAGACTAAAAACTAAATTACTACAACTCACGGGAAAGAAATGGAGAATCCTAATCAGATTACATCCAAATATTAAGAATCCCGAACAGCTAATTAAGAAGAATAAAAATATAATAGATGCAAATGGATATGCGGACATCCAAGAGTTGATCGTTTCATGTAGTCTATTAATTACTGACTATTCTTCTGTTATGTTTGATGCTATGATTGCAGAAAAACCAGTCATTATCTACGCCAAAGACGCCGACGATTATACTAATACTCGTGGTTGCTATTTTAATCTTAGCGAGCTTCCATTCCTAACTGTTAAAAATAATATTGATTTAAATACGAACCTTAATAGTGATTTTTTAAAAAAATACCAGCACGAATATAATGAGTTTAAAAAGAAAATAGGTCTCAAAGAAACTGGTATAGCAGGTAAACTTGTTGCCGATAAAATTATGGATGTTATTGGAGAAGATAAATGAGTCGAAAAGGTGAACTTTTTAAAAACACAATTATCATTTCTATTGGAAAAATTTCTACACAATTTATATCTTTTTTACTTGTCCCACTTTATACGAGTCAAGTATCCGTATCTGATTACGGGTATATAGATTTGATACAAACTTATGTCTCCTTGTTGATCCCTATTATAATTTTAAGATTTGACTCCGCAGTTTTTCGGTTTCTTATTGATGTAAGGAAACAGTTGAAAAAACAAATTCAAATTATATCAACGGTTGTATTAATAATTATATTAGAGCTATTATTAATTATTAGTGTGTCATTTTTGATTCACCAGTGGTATGATATTAGATTTTTTTATGCAATTTTATTAAACATAATTTGTTTAGCTGGCTCACAGATTGCACTCCAAGTATCAAGGGGTATAGGAAGTAATATTAGTTATGCTATAGGTAGCATTATTTCTGCACTGACAAATATTGCATGCTCTCTTCTATTTGTATATGTATTAAAAATGGGCGGGGAAGGCATATTGTTGTCCTCATCAATTGCCAATTTAATATGTATTTTGTATTTATTTTTTAGTAATAAGATGTATCAAAAAATTTCGATAAAAAGTTTTGATAAAAATACGCTTGGTCAGATGCTCAAATATTCGCTACCTATGATTCCAGACGGTATATCATGGTGGATGATCAACACGTCCGACCGAACAATTATTTCTATGATGATAAGTATGACAGCTAATGGTTTTTACGCAATTTCGTCTAAGTTCTCTAATATATTAATGAGTTTCTTTCAAATTTTTAGTATGTCATGGCAGGAAAATGCTGCTGTCCATATGAATGATGAAGATGCTGATGTATATTTTTCTGAAGTTATAGACGATATATTTAGAATTTTCTATTCAATTTGTCTTTTGCTTTTGAGTTCCATGTATATAATATTCAAGATATTTGTTGATCCAAGTTATAACGAAGCTTATATGTATATCCCCATCCTTCTAATTAGTAATGTTTTCAATGCGATAGCGAGCGCTATAGGAAGTATTTATACTGCTAGAAAAGAAACATTAAAAGTAGCAAAGACGACAATTACAGCGGCAATTATGAATATAATTATTCATGTATTATTAGTGAGGTTTATCGGAATTTATGCTGCTGCAGTTTCTACACTATTGTCTTGTATATATATTATGCTATATAGATTGATTGATATAAGAAAATATGTTAAAATAGAACTCGATAAGAAACTGTATATCCTTAGTAGTTTTGCTTTCTTATTTTCAGTAGTTATATATTATAGTAATAATTTATTTCTACAGACTATAGGTCTACTATTTACGGTAGTTATAGCATATCTTTTGAATAGAAAAACAGCTCAAAAGATATTTTCATTAACTAAAAACTTATTTACAAAGAGGAAGGAGAAGAAATGATAATTGGTTACACTGCTGGTGTCTATGATTTATTCCATATGGGGCACTTAAATTTATTAAAAAATGCGAAAGGAATGTGCGATAAGCTTGTCGTTGGGGTGACGGTTGATGAGCTTGTAAAATATAAGGGAAAACAAGCCATGATCCCATTCGATGAGAGAATGGAAATTGTTAGGTCTTGTAAGTATGTAGATGCTGCTGTTCCTCAATACGATATGGACAAATTAACTATGTGCAAAAAACTTGGTGCTAAAATTCTCTTTGTTGGTGATGATTGGTATAATACTGAAAAATGGAATAAATATGAAGAAGAATTTAAAAAGGAAGGAATCAAAATTATTTATTTTCCCTATACAAAGAGTATTTCTTCTACAAAAATTAGAGAAGCACTACAACATAGTCGCGGTTCGGATTTAATGGACTTAAAATAGAATGAAAAGAGTAATTGATAAAGATTTTTGCTTAAGTTCATACCTAGCGTTTAGATATATATTTAAGGATAACTATGATTTTTATGAAAGTATGCATCACGTTATTTACAAAGGTATTCCAAATGATAAACGACTTCTAGTTAAGACAGCTCACGATATAGATTTAGGAATTCAAAAACAATTTGATGAATTGTATAAAAAATATAATAAAGTTGGCATTTTACTATCAGGTGGAATGGATAGTGCAATTCTTGCAACATATCTTAAGCCCGGAAGCAATGCTTATACTTTTAAAACAAAACTTTCTGATTCTTTTAATAATGATATTGTACGGTCTGAAGCGTACTGTAAAGAGCTTGGATTAAACCATATATTTGTAGATATCGATTTTGATGATTATAAAAAGTACACTCCAATACTAATGAAAGCAAAATGTGCGCCAGTCCATTCAATTGAACCGCAGTTATACAAGGCAGCATTAATAGCTAAGAAGTATGGAGATGAAATAATTATTGAAGGAGATGAGTCGGATTATATTTTTGGAGGCATGGACCAACTTTTATCGAAAGATTGGCAGTATGAAGATTTTATTAAAAGGTATATATATTTAAATCCAGAGAATATACTTAATCGTCCGGTGGATATCACAGATTTCTTCAAAAAATATAAGTTGGAAGATGATAAAATCGATTTTTGGGGGATTATGACGCATGAATGTACGTATGAAAGCTTAAGTTCGTATCATAATGCCTTTAATACGGCTCATATGCCATATCTTGATCCATATTCAATTTTTGAAATGTCAGAAAAAATAGATTTAAATAGGATTCGTAATGGAGAGTCAAAATATCTCATTAGAGAGTTATATTCCAAGAAGTATTCAAAGTTTGAGGTCCCAGAAAAACTTCCAATGCCACGTCCTGTCGATATTATTTTTAAAGAATGGGATGGTCCCAAGCGACCAGAATTTAGACAGGATATTGATATGTCAAAGTTGACTGGAAATCAAAAATGGCAACTTTGGTGCGCAGAGCTGTTTTTAGACCTGTTTGATAAACAATAATCTACTCTGGTGGCTATATAAGGTAATTTATACTGTATGGAACAATGTAGCGAAAATAATATTGATAATGAAGATAATAAATCTGAAGATCATTCATTAAATAGCTTCTATCCTCTTTGCGCACAACCATTAGACTATAATCCAGAAATCTATAAGAGTGCGTTGGATTTTGCTCTAGGAAATGATGACGCTAAAAATATAGCAATATCAGGTGCTTATTGTTCTGGAAAAAGTACAATTTGGAATACATACTTAAAGGAAGGTTCTGATGAAATAGGTGATGTTATTACTGTGCAATTAGGTAAGTATGTAGATTATCATTCTTATTCTAACAGTAATCTTGCTAATCAACAGAATAAACAGAACACTAGTAGTGAAAATGAAGTTGAAAATCGAGTTGAGCGCCAAATAATTAATCAAATACTTGCACAAGTAAAGCCAAATAAAATTCCTCTATACGAGCATAAATATAAACAAAATAAGAAAGGTTTGAATTTTTTTCTAAGTATAATATTTAGTACACTGTTATCGCTATGTATATTTTTTTGGAATGATTACAGATATATTTATATTGTATTATGTAAATTAAAAATTAGTTTGCCTCTTTGGGTATTAAGTCGTATATCTTTATTCATCATATTAATATGGATTATTTATTATCTAATGAAAAAAGGCTTGATCAAAATATCAAAGATTAGCTTTAAGGGTGCAGAAGCAACTGTCAATCAATGGGATAGTGATGAGACGGTCCTTGATCGTGAAAATAAAGATTTAGTTTATCTTCTCAACAGTTCAGAAGCGAGAATAGTAGTCTTTGAAGATTTGGATAGATTTGATAATATAAAACTTTTTAATAAACTCAAAGAGCTAAATTTTCTTCTTAATTCATGTAGGAAGATAAACGGTAATATTAAACCTGTGAAGTTTATTTACATGGTAAAAGATAGTGTCTTTACAAGTGAAAATAGGGTTAAATTTTTTGATTTTATAATACCAGTCGTCCCTATTATTAATGAGCATAATTCTATCGATTATCTCTATGAAGAAATGAGCAAAAGTAAAATTAGAATTAAGGACTTCGATGAGAAATTACTTATTAATCTTGCGCTTTATCTGAATGATATGCGAGTGTTAAAAAATATTTTAAATGAACTTATAGTTTATAAAAATTGTTTAAACTACGACGATCTCGAATTGAGTGATAATAAAATACTTACACTTATGGTTTTGAAGAACTTATTTCCAAAAGAGTATGAATTACTTTGTGCTGGACAGGGTTTTATTTATAATATACTAGATGATCCGCAAGGATTGAAGGAAAAAATAAACATATTGCGTCAAAAATATAATCAAGAACCAGTAGATGGCAATAATAATGGACTTATGGAATTATTTAGGGTAATTTCATTAGATGAATTTAAAAGTTGCTATAGAAGAGATATTGCAAAAACAGAGAGTGATTTAAAAGAATCATTTCTGGGATTAATTTATTATCTGGTTAAAAGCGGCTACTTAGATAAAACATATTATTATTATATTGGCAATTTTAGAACTGGACAGGATACTATCGGTCGTAATGACAGGATTTTTATTAAAAATCTGTTGGAGCAGAACACTGTTCTAATAGATCTAGAAATCGAGAATCCACATAAAATAAACATAATCTTAGACAATACTGATTTTCATAATAAGTATATTTTCAATTGTATTTTATTGAAATATCTTGTCGAGAAATACAATTTCACAAATGATCTGTATGCAAATAGAATACGTCTAATATTTGATGCTCTTGTAGAGTGTGAGGAGACAACGCAATCTTCTCTTATGATTAAACTAGTCCATGGGTTAAAGGATGAATTACTCAAAAAACTTATAGTTCTGATTGCTAATGATGAGTCATCATTAGTCAAATTATTGGAATATTGTCCAGAAAAAAGCAATGAAATTTATTTAAAAATTCTACTAATATTTTTGTCGACAAATGAAATAATATTTCCTATAAGTGATCTTAGAAAATTAGCGGAGTACCTAGATGGTAATCTTGGTTTGATTTCAGAATTGGATAAAACGTCGTTTGATATTTTCTTAAAAAATATAATTAACTTTAATGCTAGGTATAATCTTTATGCAGACGTAATATCTAATAGGGATATATTGGATAAAATGGTTAATGCAGGGGTTTATATTAAAGATGTCAATAATCTTTGCTTTATCATACAATACTTTTCCAAAAAGAAACTAAGTATTGCTGATTTAATTCATGAGATTTATATTAATAGTCGATTTACGGATATTTGGAATAAAACTATTGAAGAAAATCCAGAATTTCTTTTTCAATATGTAGATGGAATTCCAGAGAAAACAAAGATAAATCTCGGAGATGGTGTATTCCAAAAAATATTAAATTCATCACATAGTACGGAGCTCAAAAATAAGTTTATTGAATGTAGCGATTCTAAAATTTTAAATCTTGAAGATATACAGTATACTCCTGATTTTAATAATATTATATCAAGTCTTATCAATTATAATCTAATTGAGATAAATAAGATAAATCTACAAATTATATGGAAAAATGATTCCATTTCTCAAGAGGATTTTATTAAATATCTCGAAAACAATAGCTCAAATCCTATACTTCGAGAGATACTATCTCAAAGTACTGATATATGTAATATGTTAATACAATGGAACTGCAATAATGATATTTTTAATATTGCATCCGAAATTGCTAATGTTGAAATTAAGAAATTAAGTAAGGTAATAGCTAGGACTAGAATCAAAACACTAATATCTAAACATCTTGTAGAACTAAATTATGAAAATATAGATTTTCTTATTCAACAAAATTATAATCAAGAATTATATCTCTTGTCAAAGAATCTAGAGAATGAATTTATCGATATTATCATATTATATAACCTTAAAATTAGTTACGAACAAATTTTCTTTTTAGTAGGCAAAATTTCTAAGGAGAGTCTAATTAAATTGGTAAACAGTGTCGAAGGATATGAATCTACTGCCTTTAATATAAACAATAGAAAAATTAAATACATCTTGTCGTTAGATGAAATTATATTATCATTTAGAATTGGAATTTTAGAAAAAATATTAGAAAAACAAGTAAACATACAAAGCATAGTTGAATACCTTAAAGCTTTTCCAGAGGCAGGACAATTAACAAGTGTATTTAATGGTAAACATCCCATATTAGATAGTAGTCCAAAAATAGAGATTGCTAAAATTTTTGAAAGGCATGGATATATTACTATTAAAAATAATAGAGCCTATATGATAAAAAGAAAAAATCTATCGTTAAAATAGAAAATAGATGTTAATTTTACAAGAGAATGTTTTATCTTTATGGGGTCAATCTTATATAACTTTAATTTTTCGTCTATTCAGTGGTATAAAAGATAGTAATAAATAAGTGTATGAAGCAAGGTCCATATATTATTAAGATGCTTAAATTATATTAAAAGCGTAAAAACTCCAGATCTTCCAAATAACTATTGACCACCCGCTCGAAGCTCTGGTAAAATACCAACCGCAAGCCATAAACGGAAAATAAATCATGAACAAGCAAAAAATCAACACCATTGTCGGATCAGTCGGAGCTTTTATCGGAGTTTTCGTCTTTATAACCTACATCCCACAAATCCTCGCTAATCTCGCCGGCAACAAGGCCCAACCGTGGCAGCCACTCACCGCTTCAATCTCATGTCTCATCTGGGTCATTTACGGCTGGACCAAGGAGCCAAAAAAGGACTACATCCTCATCATTCCAAACTTTGCTGGTGTTGTGCTCGGATTCCTGACATTTGTGACCGCACTATAAAAACGTAAGCTTAATTAAAATAATATACCTTAAAATATTCCACGAATGTCATGATAGAATACTATTTTTTTCGTATAGTTAAAATAAGCCATTTGCTTTTAAAGAATTAATGTATTTTATCTATTCTGTGATTATAATATAGATAAGGATATACTTATGACAGATAAAATAAATCAGAAAGAAGCTAATGAATATTATAATCAGTGCAGTAACATCTATGCAAAGTATGTATCTGATCATGGCTCTAATAATGAAATACCGCTTCCAGACCCCATGGATGATTATTTTAGTGTCCCTGCAGAATTACTATTCATTGAGTTATGCAAAAACGACAAGGGTTGGGCTAATCATAGACCAGAATTCGATAAATTATTGATCGGACAGTTGTATAAAAATAAAGAGTGGAGCATAGAGGACTTTAAGTTTACGCCTAGGAATGTAAAAGGTCAAAAATATATTGTATACCTTGAGCTCTTTTATATTCTTCCATCTCCAAAATCTCGTTTGTTTAGTGATCCCATAAATATAGATGGTGTTATCATAGAGAGTTGTACTAAATATACTTACAAAAATATCTATAATAGATTTATTTCATGTGAATCCATGAATAAGTCAGAAAGCCAGGAGCTATATGATTTGAAGGAGAATATTGTTTCTGGCGTAAAACGTCGATACTTAATTGTTGATAAAGAAAATGAGAAAAACGTACATCCGATAAAAGTAACAGTTCACTCTGAAGATAATGAATTAAGCGCATTGAGCCTTGCTGTCGATAAGGTAAATCTATTAGTCCAGTGTCTAAATGTTGCCCAGAACATTGCTATTCGTGAGTTAAAGATTTTTGGTTATGATCCTGATGGCCTTGAAAAACAAATTGTTGTAGCTGAAACTGGTCGAAGTTTTATTGAAGGAGGTGAGAGATTTAATGAGTACTACACACCTTCACTCATGGTTAAGGCACCGACAAGGGAATATAATAACTTTAAGGATAAGAAGCTTCTTCTTGGTGAGATATTGCAAGCGGTTACGGACGGTCAGCGCTGCTTAAAAGATCGTATTAGGTTTGTATTGCAAGATTTATATACGGCATATAATTCTGATAACGCCGGATCAAGAATGTTAAGCTACTGGAGATGCCTAGAGCATACAACAAGAAAAAATGGAGAAACAAGAAAAGAGAAAGAAATAATCAAAATTTTTAAAAAACTTTACTCCAACAGAACTTGGGAAGAGATGGGCGACCTGGTTGTTCACGCAAGGAATCAGTTTGTCCATGTAGGGGTTTATGTTGGCGAACAGGAGTTTGGAAGCAACTATCTAAAATGGATACAACAATATGCAGAACAGTCACTTACGTTTTTATTGTATTTATATAAAAATAGAGATGTTTGGAAAAATGAGGAAGACCTAAATATGTTCTTCGATATTTTTCAGAGAAGTACTAAGGAATTGACGCTATCAAAAAAGGTACTTAATTTGAAAAAAATAATGACCAATGATAAATAGTAAAGAATAAAAATACGACTAGTTTTTAATTTTTATGACTCTATCTTGTATGTAATCTACCCACTTTTTAATGATGGGGTGCTATTCCGGGTTCTCCGCCTCCAAGCTTCTTATTCACCTTCTTCTCAATTTCCTTAATATGAACCTCTGGAGGAAGGTTCTCTGGCATTGTTCCGCCAATATCTTTTATGGTCTGTCTTACCTTACCACCAATCATAAAATGTATTGAATCTGCTTTTTGTTCTCCAATTGTCTTGCCACTTGCTAGTTCATTTTGGAGCTTATCATTGGTTTGAGTAATACGGAATAGATTCGCTGCCAGTTCGGTTGTTCCAGCCCTATCTAGAATCTTATCTTTTCCAAGATTCTTTTTTAAAGCAAGCTCCTTAGCGTTCATACCATAGAGCCCACGATACCCCGCGTCATTAAATTTTCCAAAGTTCCTTACACCGCTGGATTTTGCGGAATCAAACAAGGTTTTATTATTGTCAATAACTTGCGTGCGTACATGCAGTCTCTTCTCTTCATCAGACATTGATTGAAATTGCTCCTGTCTAAATGTCTGAATATTAAAATACGCTTGTGCTTGTGCGATTTCTGGTTTATCCGGATCGCCATTTTGAGCGATAAGATAGCAGGCATACTTAGATAGCTCGAAATCTATTAGCTTTCTCTTTGCTCCACTACCTAAAGTGACCATTTTTCCCACTTGGCGAAAATGGTCTTTTATGTTGTAATATTTTGTTATTTCGCTAGTCACAAAGGATCTTTGAGCCCGCTTGATAGCGTTCTGAAATTTCCCCCAACTTGCATATCCCAGAATCTTCTGCAACTCTCTTGCACTCCAAAACTCACGACTCGTGTCGTCGTGTCGAATGTCATCAAAAATACTAATCTCAGCTGACATTAAATTCCTCCACTTTATAATTAATTAAGTTCTCTCGCTCTCTGTTAGTATTATACTTGGATTTTGTAAATAAAATCAACCGAAATCTTATCCCCTACACCACCACCTCAAACTCTGCCCCGCGTCCCTCGCTGCTTCGAAGCACAATTTTGTACCCCTGTCGCTCCGCCAAATTCTTCGCAATCGCCAGCCCCAACCCATGACTCGTCTTGTCCTCCGTTCTGGTTCTCGCTGCGTCCACCTGATAAAATCGCTCAAAAATCCTCTTCTGGTCCTCTTTCTTCACCCCCGCCCCGTTATCTTTCACGCTAAACGCCACATTTTTCCCGCGTCGCCCTGCCCGCAAATAAATAATCTTCTCCCCCGAATACTTCATCGCATTATCTGCAAAAATCGTCAAAATCTGCTCCAGTGTATTCTTCGCCGCACTTGCTCGTAAATTCTTTCCAAGATTCATCTCCGTCCCAACCTTCACTCCTCGCTCCCTCGCTATTGGCGCCAATTTCTCTTTTAGATCAGCTAAAAACTCAGGCACGCTAATCTCGGTCGACTTCTCGGGCTCCCCATTCTCTCGCGCCACGTCCAGCATCGAGGCTGTCAGCTCCTTCATTTTCAAAATTTCTTCAATATTTTTCTCAATCACCTCGCGCGCCTTCTCCTCAGGCAAACTTTTCTTTCTCAGCGCCACCTCGTTTCGCACCAGCATCGCCGTTAGTGGCGTCTTCAATTCATGACTCGCATCAAAGATAAATTGTGTCTGCTTCATCATTGCTCTCTCAATTGGCGCCAAGGTTAATTTTGCTAAACTTCGGCTCACAAAAATTCCAATCACAAAAATTCCAAGATTAAATCCCACCAGGGAATAAATAATCGTCATCCGTGTCGTATTATCTCGTCTCTCAAGTCGCTTGCGAAAAGTATTCTCAAAAGAATGCTCCCCAAATTCTGGCGCCTCCACACTGATATTCGAGTTCTCCTCTTCGCTTGGCAGGAGTGGCCTATTCAAGCTCGCTGTCGAAAGTAGATAAATAATTCCCGTAAAAATCAAGGACAGGGTCATGATCACGGCCAGGTAGCTCAAGGTCAAACGATTTACTTCAGATTTTCTCATCACTTCTATTCTAACTTATTTTCAGTATTACTTAGCCCTACTCCGTGAATATAAGGACTTAAATCAGCTTATTTCGTCTTCCCGCCCACGATCTTATAACCAAATCCAGGCACGGTCTGGATTAATTTTTGCTTATAAGGTTTATCAATCTTCTTACGCAAAAACATAATAAATAATTCCACATTATTCGGCAACACATCGGCATCAAAGTCCCAGACATTCGAAATAATTTTCTCTTTCGATAAAACCTTGCCTTCATTTCGCATTAAATATTCCAGCACCGCGTACTCTTTAGTGGTTAGCTTAATCTCATCTCCCGCCCGCGAGACAGTTTTTGAGCTTGGATCAAGTACAAGGTCTTCTACCCGCAGTACCTCATCTAGTTTCTGGGTTGGGCGCCTCAGTAATGCTCGCATATGAGCAAGCAGAACTTCGAAATTGAACGGTTTCGCCAGGTAGTCGTCTGCCCCATAATCGAGCCCCTTCACCACATCCTGTGATTGTCCTCTTGCTGTCAGCATCAGAATCGGCGTCGTGTTCTTCTCAGCCCGTAGCTTCTGGCAAACCTCAAACCCATTCATTGAGGGAAGCATCACGTCAAGGACGATCAAATCATATTCTTCCGCCATCGCCGTATGATAGCCATCCTCACCATCCAAACAGGAATCCACTGCGTAAGACTCATCTTCCAGCCCCTCTTTCAGCGCCTCATTAATTTCTTTGTCATCTTCAATAATTAAAATCTTCATAAATAATATCTATCCATCTCAAAGTCCGCAACTCGCGCTCAGATTTTGGCAATTTTGCTCCTGCTGTAATATATGTTTAATACGCAAACGTCACAGCTTCTGGCCACATCGCATTCACTAGTTTCTTTCCTTGACTAGTCACGCTTACTAGAATTTTACCATAGGTCTGTTGGATCACCGTAAGAAGCCCCTTGGATTTCAGCTCCGTCAGCACATTCATCGTTACCTTCTTCGGCATCCCGGCCTGATCCACGATGTTATCCACATCATCCACCCCGTCTTCATAAACTTGCTGCAAAATAAGAGCCTCATTCACCGACAAATCCATCTGTTTAGACTTCTTAGATTTTTTCGTGTTTTGGCTCTTATTTTTCATGCTTTTCTCCTTCTTTAAAGTTTTCTTAATTAAAATTTCATCTTCCGCGTATAGGTTAACATCATAACTTTTCATCTTATTCCTTTCGTTTATGATGCTTATAGTTTACAAAGATGTTCTTTAAAACTGCTTTAAGTCCCTAAAAGATGTATAATTAATCTATGAAACAAGAAAAAAATCTTCAAAAATCAAGACCCATCCTGTCCTTTTTTCAACTACTTGCGGCACTTTCCAGTCTTGTCATGCTCTATTTTCTGTATCAAGCCCAAATCTTGCCAGTTCGCCTATTTGGTTTTGTTGCTATTTTTTACCTTCTCCTCATTGCTCTCTTGATCGTGATCAGTCGCAAGATTATTCTTCTTGTGATTCTACTTATTTTAAATACATTGATTAATATTGCCCTCTCCTTTGTTTTTTATAAATACAATGACTATTTCTCTCAGATCGGCAAAAACGAGACCTATGAGGAAAAATATAGTCTCATCACCCTTGCTTCCTCTTCGTTAGCGAAAACTGGCCAAGGTGAGATTATTCGCATCGGTATTTTAAGTAGCGACCCCTACAAGGAAACTGTTGAGCAATACTTACAAGCCGACGCCGCCTCGCGCGAGGGGCTTCTGGCCAAATCTCTCACACAGTCCGACTATCTTGGCTTTTCCGACACACTCTCACTCACCTCCGCCCTCATTAATCAAAACAATACCAAAGAAGCTTCCTCTGTCCGAACCATCTTTCTCTCGAATGGTAACCTCGAGTCTCTCAAAGATAATAACCAGGAAATCTGGAATCAGCTACACGTCTTACAGGAAGTGATTCTGAAGGTTACGCCAAAGACTATCGAGACCACCAAAAATACTTCTCTCGATACTCCGTTTACGGTCTATATTAGCGGCATCGATAATCGTGACCACACCTTGCCGTACGCTGCTCGTTCAGATGTGAATCTGATTATGGTCTTTAATCCCGCTAGACATCAAATCCTGGTCCTAAATACTCCGCGTGACTTCTATGTACCTCTCGCCATGAACGGACAAAAAGATAAACTAACTCATGCTGGTCTTTATGGCGTCAACGAATCCATTCATACTCTTGAAAATTTCTATAATATCAAAATTAATTATTATGCTCGCATCAACTTTGACGCCACGTCTTCTATTATTGATCAGCTTGGCGGCGTCGACATTACAATCCCGTATGTCGTCAATACTTATCACGGTAGACGTCATTATGAACCAGGTACATACCATCTAAATGGTGACCAGGCTCTCGATTTTGCCAGGGAACGTGTCTCGATTAGTTGGGCTGGTGGTGATCGTGAACGTGGTCGTAATCAAGAAAAAATCTTGGCCGCCCTCATTGCCAAGCTTCAACATGATCCTAATATTCTCGGTAAAGTTGATCAAATTTTTGCCTCGATTGCTAAAAATATTCAGACCAATTTTACTAGTGACGATCTTAAATATCTTGTTCAAAAACAACTTACAAGTCCCGCCAAATGGCAAACTGAGCTCATCGATGTGGATGGTAAGGCTGACATCACCTCCACCTTCACTTATCAAGAGCCAAAACACTTTGTCTGGCATCCTTATCCAGAGTCTGTTGATCGCGCTAAAACCAAACTACAAGAATACCTTAAATAATCCATGAAAGATTTTCTTAAACGCCACGCTAAGCTCCTCATTTCGCTGCTTTTAGTTTTTCAGATGCTTTTCATCTTTGCCATGTCGTCCTTTGGTTCAGATTCTTCCAATGCCCAGAGTAGTCAAATCATCCAGGTCCTTCATCAGGTTTTTCCAAGCCTTTCATCTCGCACCTCAGGACTTGATGCTAGTGTCCTTACTTTTATCGTTCGTAAAACTGCCCACTTCACCGAATATGCCATCCTCGGCGTCCTCTTCTATCTTTTTTATCGTCAAATCCTTCCACAAAAAAATGGCCTACAACTTTTTATTCTAGCCATTCTTTCTAGTTTTCTCTATGCCTGTACTGATGAGATTCATCAGCTCTTTGTTCCAGGGCGCAGCGGTCAATTTACTGATGTCTTAGTGGATACTCTTGGCGCCTCTTTTGGCTGCTTGATCCTAGTCTTTTCTAATTATTTAAGAATGGTTTCGCAAGCTCGTCGCCATTCGCAATAATCTTGCGATACTCGGTTTCGTCAATTAACTTAATAATCTTCTTTTCAGCCTTCTCAAATTTAAGAAACAACGAGCCTTCTGCGCGGTGAATATCCGTACCAAGATAACTCACCAGACGGTTTTTTAATAGAAACTTCATAATCTTTTTTGCCTTACCGCCGTACTGACCAACAATGCTTCCGTAATTTGATTGCAATTTGACCCCTAATTTTACAATCTCAAAGATAGCTTCCTTCTTCTTTTGAATAAATAAGTAGCGTTCAGGGTGTGCAAGTACCGGCACAAGGCCCTTTGCTTTTAACTCAAATATGATATCACGAAGATATGATACTTCCGCATAAAAAGGTAGCTCAAATAGCACGTGCTGGTGTTTCTTCCTGCTATTTAGTTCACCCCCTAGGCAAGAAGCTTTGCCCTTGGCCAAGTAGTCCACCATTTTTGGATCAATGTAAATTTCATTGCCAGGCATCAACTTTAATTTAATGCCAGCCTTATCAAGCTCAGCCTGAAGCTTCTCACGTAGTCGATTTTTGGTCTGATTATCGGCCGCTTGTGGACTGTCTGCGATGTAATGCGAAGTACAAAACACGCCATTAAATCCCAGTCCCGCTAGCTTTCTGGCCATTTTTACACTCTCCTCGATGGATTCGCTCCCATCGTCAATCCCGGGTAGAATATGTAAGTGTAAATCAATCATAGGGTGGCCTAATTATAATATTTATTATATTTATCGCCACGACGTTCATCAATGGTGCGGTTTAGTACTACGCCAGAGATTTTAACTTCGATGGATTCAAGTGCCTTCTTTGAATTCTGGAGGTCTTCAATTGTGGTCATATTGGCAGCACTTACAAGTACTAAACGATCAGTTTTCTTAGCTAAGATTAATGAGTCGGAAAGACCATCAATTGGTGTACCATCAAGAATCACATAGTCAAACTTCTGCTTCACCTTCTCAAGCAATTCTTCCATAATTGAAGAATCGAGTAATTCGCTTGGGTTTGGTGGCACCACGCCACGAGTAATAATTGAAAGGTTTTTAACAGTTGTCTTTTGTAGATATTTACGGTACTCTCCTGACTTACTTTCGGCTAAAAGATTTGATAAACCCTCTTTGTTGGATAAGCCAAAAATCTCATGTTGACGACCAAGGCGCATATCACAGTCGATAAGTAGGACCTTCTTCTTTGTCTTCGCAAAAGCTACGGCTAGGTTTGAAGCAATAAAGCTCTTACCTTCGTTTGGTGTGGAACTGGAAATCAAAACTGCGTTTGAATCCTTCTTGTTTAGGGAGAAATATAAACTAGTACGAATAGTACGAAAGTCTTCACTGACCTTAGACTTTGGATTGTCTCTCAGTACCAACTCGGAATCTTCATCTAGCATCTCCTCGTTGAATTCTTCGGCCTCTATCTCATCGGCCTCTACCTCTGCTTCTGCGGCTAGCTTTTCTTGCAGAGCTTTTTCCTCGGCGATAATCTTGCGGCCAACTGCCTTAATTTCCACCACTGGCTTCACTTCTGCCTCAGACTTCTGTGCTGACTGAGTTTCTTCGGCACCTGCTTCCTCGCCATCCTGATAGTCAACACCAAGTTCTTCGTTATTGGTTTTTTCTTGCTTCTCAAGTTTAGCCGCGAGCTTCTCAGCTTTTTTGGCCTCTTTTTGCTGTTCTTTCTCTAATTTTGCAGCCTGCTTGGCTTCTAATTTTGCGGCCTTCTCGGCGCGCTTCTTGCGTTGTTGTTTCTGTTTTTCGGTCTCAAGTTTACGAACTTTACCGTAAATAGGAAGTTTGAAGAGTTGTTCAATTTGCTCAGTAGTCTTAATAGTGCGGTCAAAGTAGAACATTAAGAAAATGACAGCAGTTGCAAGCACAATACCAGCCGCTGCATAAATAGCCTCTTGTTTAACAATATCCACATTGTATGGTTTCTGTGGCTCAACTGCACGGTCAAGCACATTGACGCTTTTATCATTATAAATCTGGCCAATTTCGTCCGTAAAAGTATCGGCAATTTTGTTTGCTAGGGAATAACTGTGGTTTTTATTTAGGTCCACCACCGAAATACTAATAATCTCCGTATCTTTTAGTGATGCAACAGTTACTTTCTTCACCAATTGCCCATAGGTGTCCTCAATCTGCATCTCGTTCTTCACGCGATCGAGTACGCGATGCGACTTTACAACTTCCGTATAAGTATCAATCAAGTTCTTGTTTGCATTGATTTCACTTTGTACAGTGTTCTTCGACTTATCAGAACTAAGAATCACCGTTGCCTGTGACTTATATTCTGGTTTTAATATAAATACTGAATAGATTGTTCCAGCTGAAACCACAAAAAGTACCACTACGATAAACAAAATCAGGCGCTTCTTAAAATAGCTGAGCAAATCCCTTAAATTAATCTCTTCCATATATGGTATATTATAACATAAAAATATGCACTTTGTAAAGACCGACTACATGAAACAGTATAAAAAGCAAAAACATAAGCCTAATCTGTTGAAGCCCGGTAACCCCCGCTACTACTCCCATCCCCACCCCTGTAAAACTTGCATTTTTTGCACACTTCTGCTAAAATCTCAGGTATTGCTCTTTTCCACAAGTCATTCTAGAGTATTTTGACTAACGAGGTGGGTGGTCGGTCGTGAGCAATAGAATTAAACGGAGTAAGAAATTTACTTATGCGTAGACTTAAACGTGAATCTTCGCGCAAAAAGTCGAAAATTCCTCCTGCCCCTTGGCAAGAGTTCATTATTTACTAATCCGAAGGGTCAAACTTCATAAAGACGATGTCTTTATCCGTGAATAGTAAGTAAGGGAAATACCACTTCAGTCGAGGTGGTATTTTTTTATTTTATATCTAATTCTAGGGCAAAACTTGTATTATTTGGTAAAAATTATACAATATAAAAACTATCCAAAATTGGATAAGTACTTTTAGAAAGGTTGGTGACTATGTATGCCAAAAAAATCAAACCTCGACTCCCTGAAATCCAGAGAGCAAGATGCATTTCATCGTAAACAGGTGGAATTTAAGAATTATCTTGATGCTAAAAATCGTGCCGACATTGCATATAACGCAATGCAATCTGCCCGCCAAGAGTGTCGTACTGCAAGAGAAGAAATGAATCGTGAATATGAGGATATGCAACGCTCTAGTAATAACTTCCGTGAAGTTTGGGATGAATACGGTAGAATCCGTGATACAAACAACGCCCGCATTGAATCGCTTCGCCAGGAAGCGGAGTATGAACATCGAGAGATGCAAGATTGCTTTGAGAGAGCTAGTAGCTGCTATCATTACGGCGATAAGTCCGAAGCTCCCTACTGGTCTTCCCAGGGGCAGGACCATAAGTGTCGTCGTGACAATATTAATGAAGAAGTGAGTAGGCTTTGTCAGGAAGTAAAATCCGCAAGGCAGGATGCAGAATGGCGAGCTCCTAAAACCGATAGCTCTGCATTTCAAAGGGCGAGAGGATTCTTTAATGATGCTAAGTCCCGTCAAAAATCGGCAGAAGCGGAGTTTGAGAGATTAAAAATCGAACGCGAACAATACAAAGCCAAGTTCGATTCCATACAAGCAGAATATCTACGTCTGAAGGAAGAATTCCAGGAAAAATTAGCCCAGATTAAGCAAGATAATCAGCGAGAACGCGATAAAATTCTTGATAAGGCTGGTGTAAATTGGTCTAATCGTGAGGACGCAAAAATCGTCAAGAAGGCAGACGGTACTACTCAGGTTTATTATGGTGGCCTCTTATTTGGCGATGGACTAGGTCATGGACATGCTGCGCTTGATCAGTTTGATAATAAAACCTATAATCGTGGTGCCTTTGAGAAACACGGAAGTCAGAACTATGTCAATAATAGTAGTAAAGAGTCAAAGACTTATAGCCGTAATGTCCTCGAAGAACGCGAGAGTCAAAAATTTATCAAAAATACCCACGATTGTGATACTACCGATAAGTATAAAACTCGTAACTATCATGCCAATAGCGACGGAAGTTGGACTTTTGATTGGGAGGGTAAAATTGCGAAAGGTTATCCAAATAAAAAGGATCCTGATCACTTCACGGATATTCTATACGATGGACTCCATGGGAATATTAAAGGAGATAAGCATGGGCATATTATTATCGAGAATTCTACTAGTGACGTTGTGCTTCATCGTAATGTTGACGGAGAAATTATAACATTGGACGAGAGTAGGTGTCCTGGTATTAATGAGAAGAAGAAGCAGTAGTCAGTCTAAAAAAGGCAGGAGTATTCCTGCCTTTAATTTATACCAAAAATAAAGCATATATATCATAGTAAAGATATTTTCTAATTGGATCCATTCTATCTTCTATTACTTCTAAAGTTTCTGGTTTTCGTAGAATTGGTTTTTTGATAATAATCCCATTTTCTTTATAGAAATCAATTTCCTCCTCAACGCCTGGATGCCAATATGTATTAACTAGAAGATATTTTAAGTGACTATCTTGACTTTCTATAATCCAATAGAACTCACTTTCGCCAAATTCACCATGCTTTTCTATTATGTATTTTTCTGTTGGCACCCTAAACTTAGAGATTATTTCTTCAAGTTTAGAATTATCCATCTTATACATATTGTCCATAATGCTATTATATAAAATATATGAAAAAACAAGAAATACTAAACGGTATTAGTAGTGAATTAGAGGGTTTATCCTCGGAAACACCCCGTGAACTCTCCTGTGCTGTAGATTGTTATGCAGATGATTATGATGAAGATAGTATTGGAGCCCTAATTTATAAATGGGAGCAACTCGGTTTTGGTGATTTTAAGAAAAAATTTCCAATAACATCAAGGTTATATACTCAATTGGTTAATATGAATAATGGTATCGAAAGATCAAGAGAGGAATATGCCGCTATTATCTCTCTAGCAAAAGATGCTTTAACCGAAATACAAAATCATAGAGTGCTTGATTAAACTCAATAATCTACTAAGTCGCGTCTTCTATTCTCCTCTATTCCCTCAAGATATGGTATTATGTTTTTATGAGAACATTGACTGGAGAATTGAAGACTAAAATAAACAAAACTGTTACCGTTGCTGGCTGGGTGAATTCCCGCCGAGATCATGGCGGCTTAATTTTTATTGACCTGCGTGATCATCAGGGGATTATTCAGCTCGTCATCACTCCAGAGAATCAGCAAGCTTTTGCTCTCGCCGAGACTTTACGTGATGAGTTTGTTATCTCTGCCACTGGTCTAATCCGTGAGCGTGCTGCTGATCTTAAAAACCCTAATATTGAAACTGGTGACATTGAACTTGTCGTCGAAAGCATGGAGCTTCTTAATCGCTCCGATACTCCCCCAGTCAATACCCACGATGATGGTCCAGAATCTGGCGAAGAACTTCGTCTTAAATATCGTTATCTCGATTTACGTCGTCCAAGTATGCAAAACACTCTAAAACGACGTGCTAAGTTTTATTCATACCTTAGAAACTATATGGACCAGCATGACTTTATCGAGGTTACCACTCCAATTCTCGCCAACTCCAGCCCTGAAGGCGCTCGCGACTTTCTCGTTCCTTCTCGTTTGAAGCCAGGACTCTTTTACGCTCTTCCTCAAGCTCCTCAGCAATTTAAGCAGCTTCTCATGGTTGGAGGCCTCTCGCGCTATTACCAGATTGCTCCATGTTTCCGTGATGAAGATCCACGTGCCGATCGTCTTTATGGCGATTTTTATCAACTTGACTGCGAGATGTCTTTTGTCGACAGTGGCGAAACCGTCAGAAAAACTGTTGAGCCTCTCATCAAGTCTCTCGTTACTGACTTTGCTGGCAAAAAACTTCTCTCAGAAGAAATTCCGCGCATTCCATACCAAGAAGCTATGGAAAAATACGGCGTCGACAAACCAGACCTTCGCTACGGTATGGAAATGATTGAACTCACCGAAGTCCTAAAAAATACCAGCTTTAAAGTTTTCCAGAGTCCATGCGTCAAAGCTATCCGTGTCGAAAACGGTGCTTCACTCACTCGTTCTCAGATTGATTTATTCACTGAAAAGGCTAGAAAACTTGGTGCTTCTGGTCTTGCTTATATCATGTACGAAAATGGTACTGAAAAAAGTCCAATCGCTAAGTTTATGCAGCCTGAGGAGCTGGCTAAAATTAAAGAAGCCACTGGCGCCAAAGACGGTGATGCTGTTTTCTTCTGTTCAGATGACCGTGCTAAGGTCAATAAAATTCTTGGCCAACTCCGCATCGCCTTTGCCGATCATTTCAATCTCAAGGATGACTCCATCGTGGCTCTCTGTTGGATTGTTGATTTTCCATTCTACGAATGGAACGACGGTGAGCATAAGCTCGACTTTGGCCACAACCCATTCTCCATGCCAAAAGGTGGACTTAAGGCCCTCGAATCTGCCGAAACTGATGAAGAAAAGCTTATCATTGTGGCTGACCAGTACGATATGGTGATGAACGGCTACGAGATTTGCTCTGGTGCTGTTAGAAACCACAATCCAGAAGTCATGTATAAAGTCTTCAGTATTCTTGGCTATGATCATACATATGTTGAGAAACGTTTTGGTGGTATGTTAAACGCCTTCAAATTTGGTGCTCCTCCTCACGCTGGTTGTGCCTTTGGTATTGAACGTATCTTCATGGTTCTAAATGATAATAAAAACATTCGTGATATTGTTGCCTTCCCAAAGAATGGTTCCGGCATCGACCTCATGATGAGCTCTCCATCCTTTGTCGATGAATATCAGCTCAAAGATACTCATATTCAGATCGTTGAAAATGAAGAGTAAGAGTAAGAGTAAGAGTAAGAGCTCTCATTTATGAAACCTTAATCCATTAGCTTACATCAAAAAATCTACACCAAGTGTAGATTTTTTGTACGATTCTTTATTAGAAGAAGAGAACTATACTAAGTAAAATACAAGCTAAAATGACACGGTAGTAACCAAAAGTTGGGATTGAACTCTCTTTTTTGAAGAACTTCATTACAATTTTTAGGGCAATCAAGCCTGAGACAAAAGCAATGAAATTTGAAAGCAGTAGCATTTGCCAGTTTGCTCCAATATAAGCACGGCTCGAGCTAGAAATCAGTGATTTTCCGCAGACTGCCAGCATGATTGGTAAGGAAGCCAGAAAAGAATATTTAGCTGCCGCTGCTGATTTCATACCCATCACGCGGCCGGCAATAATCGTTGAACCTGAACGCGAAACGCCTGGAATTAAAGCAAATACTTGTGCCAAACCAATTACTAAAGCTCTATGGTGAGGTAATTTATTTTCATCAGTTTCTGAAAGATGCGGTAGGCTATTTACGAAAATCATCACCAGGCCTACCGTGCCCATTGCAATCGCAATCGTGGTGAGACTTGAGAAGAAGCTCTGTGATTCGATAAACTTGGATAATAGAAGACCGATAATCCCGGCCGGAATGGAGGTGATTAAAAGGTTGAGCGCCATATGTAGGTCGCGTTTTACAAAAACCTGTTTAAAGATTTTTAGAATCTCTTTGCGATAATAAATTAAAAGTGCAAGTAACGTGCCAAAGTTGATCAATTCTAGAAAGAAATGAAAATCCTCCGCTCTACTCCCAGCGCCCAACAATTTTTGTACAATTTCTAGGTGTCCAGACGAAGAGACTGGAATAAATTCGGTCAGCCCCTGCGTCAATCCTAGTACAAGTGATTCGATTACATTCATACTAGCATTATAGCTAATAATCTGTTTTCTTTACAATCTTGAAA
>ERZ772999.481-NODE-481-length-24991-cov-16.392765_pt1 | contig 24991 bp, 5 predicted proteins | sample MGYA00511467_ERZ772999 | MGnify/ENA primary metagenome ERZ772999 (study PRJEB29015, sample SAMEA2738064) | human oral metagenome | biome: human oral; feature: human-associated habitat; material: saliva | place: China | collected 2218 ... | reverse complement strand
TACCACTTGGAAGGTCTGAAACGTTACCAATTGAACCTTTGGCATCTGGTGTTTCGCCAATGTTAACCGTTTGATCTTTAGCTGTTGGTTCATACTTATCAGCATCTGTTTGTTTAGCCTTGATTTCAATTGGAACATCAACTGTTTCAGTTGTTCCATCTGGATATGTCACAAGCATTGGCACATTTACCAAACCAGGAGTTGCATTTGCAGAAGTCTTACTTGTGATAGCCCCTGTATTTTCATCAACAGAAACAGACTCAATACCAGCTGGAAGCGTACCAGCTTTGAAAGTTGTACCAGAAGGTACAGACACTTCCTTACCTTCAACATCACGGATAAGCGGAATTTGTGGCTGAGTTGTGTCGCCAGCAGTTACCTCAGATTTGCTGTAAGTAACATCATAAGTTTGATTCTTAGGTGCATTGACAATCAAAAGGTTAGTATCAAGGAAAGCATTGGCATATGAACCCTGATGAACCCCTTCGGTATTACCTTTCCAGCTACGTTGAATAGCATTCAAGTTTGGTTTAACACCACGTTCCATCCATTGCTCAAAGAGGAGCATGCCGTTATTTTTCTTGATTTCAGCATTCAATTTCTTAGCCAATTCGACTGAATCAACTGTGTCCTTAATCTTGTAAGAAATTGTATATGAACCAAGTTGCCCTGAAGCTGTTCCAAGGATATTTTTGTCAATATAATTACGAACCTTATCAACATCACTTTGTGATGGGTTAGATTTTGTCGCAATACTAATGGCATCTGTATTACGTGTATCAAGTTTCCCTGATGCATCCATGACAACCTTAGTTTTTTGAACACCACTTACAGCAGAGCCGTCCGCATCAGATTTGTAAATATAAGTTTCATTCAAATCAAGATATGGCAAGAGACTCTTAGGTAATTCTTGTTCAATATAAGGCACAGATTGGAAGGTGTTTGAACTTAAGTTTACGACACCCATAGCCGCAGAAACTTTCATGGTATAAACCAACTCGATAGAGTCTGCCTTCCCATCACTTGTAAAGCGTGGAAGCACTTTTAGAGTTGGTTGTGTATTAACACCAGTACCAGGAGTACCTGTGAAAGCATTTGTCAAACCATTATCTGATGCAGTCTTCTTATCATTGCCTGAGGCAATAAACCATGAGTTATCAATACTTTCACGAACGAGTTTATTCGGAATAACTTTACCGTAGTCCTTACCTGTAATCCATGCAGATGAGAATGACAAAGGTGTATTAGCAAGTCCAAGATCGTTTAGGGTCTTGCCATTTTTCAAGGTAATTGTGATTGGGTGATCATAAGCTGCCCCAATACCACCAGAAGCTACCGTATCATTTTGAATCGGAACAGACCAAACTGAACCATTTTCGTAACTTGTAAATGTTTTTTCCTTACCTTGGTAAGTTGGTTTAATTGTGATTTTTTCAATATTTTCATAGAAGGTTGGATTTTGGAAGTTCAAAATCATATGAGCTCCAAGAGGGAAAGCTTTGTCCTTAGCCCATCCACCCGCAAGGCGTGTCCATGATGTACCAGTAAGAGAGATGGTACCGTCATCATTGACTTTATTAAACTCAACACCAGCGTTCTTAACAACGTAAGGAGATTCCTTATCAGTTGTGATACCAGTAGTGTCAAATTTATTAGTAATTGTAAGTGATGAATCACTAGGTTTAATGACACCATTTACAGTAGTTGGTGATACAATCAACTGTTTCGTAGCGTTTTTACCAGATGCATCTGTAGCTGTTGCTACGACAGTACCACCTGCTGATGGACGTTTGAAGGTGTAAACACCATCTGCCCCGTTAATTGAAACTTCTTGACCATCTACCGTTACTTTAACAGTTGAAGCTGAGTCTGTACGAATAGTGACATACTCGTCACCAGCTTCAATCGAAGTTGATACATTCTTAGTAGATGCTTCTGTTGCAGATGTAGGCGCTGCAGAAGGAACCGCACGACGTGAACGAACACGTGGTTTTTCTGCTTCAGAAGAATTAGTTGCTGGTGCAGCCTCTGAAGTCGATGCTTGTGCAGTTTCAGAAGCAGTTGCAGATGTTGTACTTACTGCTTCTGATGTTGCTGCAGCTTGTGATGTAGCGCTCTCCGTAGTTGTTGCAGGCGCTGTTGATGTCGCAGGCGTTTCAACAGCAGCTGGTGCTTCAGCACTTGTTGCAGCTGCCGTAGTTGAAACTGTATTTGTCGCTGCAGGAGTTGTCTCTGCGACTGTTCTAGTCTCGACTAAAGACGCCGTCGTTTCACCCGCTTCTGCTACTGGCGTAATCGGTGCAGCTGTCGTTTCAGTGTTTTCATCCGCTTGTGCAGTTCCACCAATCATAATAAGTGTTCCTAGCAATACCGAACAAACACCGATATTTAATTTACGAAGAGAAAAGCGACTTTTCTTCTCGTTGAATAAATCTTTACCCATAGTTCTCCAAAACAATTGGAATTCTTACTATCCAATTGCCCTTCCTAAAAATTTATTCTAATCCCCTTTCCATTATATTATCAAAAAAATGTAAAATTTCAATATAAAATGTCATTATTTTATTATTTTCTTTTTTTATAATCTTTTCTAATGTAAATATCTACTCACATAAGTTTAGCCATTACAATATTTTTATAACCCATTATAAATACTCTTTATAAGATTTCCTGTGATTTTTTCAAAAGACTATAAGCTTACTCACACTTATTACTACAATTACTTTAATAATCAGATAAATATATTTGTCAGATTATTTTTAGACACAAAAGAGACCCACCCCTATCGGGATGAGTCTCTTTTTCGAAAACTGAAATAGTCTAACTAACTATGTTGAGGGATTTAACCTATGAACTATCTTAGTCTTCTTTTTTGCGTTTTCCTGCCAAACCAAGTCCAGCTGCCGCAAGGATTCCTCCGAGAGCCATAGCTGCCATAGACGCATCATCACCTGTTTCAGGAAGTGCTGGTCCTTTAGGAGCTTCTGGTGTAGTTGGTGGTGTCACTGGTGGAACCACTGGAGTTGGAGGAGTCGGTGGTGTTGGAGGCGTAGTTGGTGGTGTAGTAGGAGGTGTGTTTGGTGGAGTTGTTGGTGGTGTATATGGTGGGATAACAGTGTTGTTAAACTCAGTATCTTCTGGCAATTGAGAAGTTACTGTCAAGACTTTACCGTCTTTAGTTACTGAAACAACGACTGTAGCTACCATCTTATCGTAGGCAACAGTTGCATCGTTACCTTGTACTTCTTCTACTGTGTAGACGTGAGTACCTTCTTCACCACGTTTGTACTCAAGAGCTGAGAACTTGATCTTACCGTTAGCATCATTGCTTACAGTTTCGATTACATTACCCTTGCTATCTTTAAGTACGAAGCTAAACTCACCAGGTTTAAGTTCACGACCTTCAAGTTTCTTAGTGAATTCAAACTCAACCTTAGTTGGGATATTGACTACACGTTTTTCTGTTGGTTTTTCTGGTTTTTCAACAGATTTCTTAGTTGGGTCGTATTGGTGAACGATTTGTGACGCAGTATTTTCTATGTCTACACCATCTTTAGCATTACCTTTGATAGTTGCAGGAATATCGAACTTGTAGTAGCGTCCGAATGCCAATTTGGCAGTATCGATCACTTGTGTGTTTTCTGCATCGCCAAGTGACTTAGTAAGGTCAGCTTTAGATGTTGCAGTAATCACACCGTCAACGATTTGGATGTCGAACTTAGCTGTCACATCTTCTCCTGTTACAGAGTCGTATGCTTTAATATCTTTAACGTTAACAGTCAAGTTTTCGCTGTCATATTTATCTGTAACACCTACAGATTGGATATTGTGAGCATCAGTGAAGTTAGTTGTGTCGAGCCATACTTGGTAGACAAACTTATCACCTTTCTTGAGTGTCTTAGTATTGATATTTTCAGCTTCGTTGTTAGCTGTGCTGTCAGCGTAAGGATCCTTGTTAGTATCGCCTACTTTATCTTTCAACTCAGCATCATCGTCAACAAGTTTCATACCAGTGATATCGAATTTCTCTTTAGAAACAACGTATTTCTCTGGTTGGAACTTAGGTTTTTCTGGTGGACGAACAGTGTTGTTAAATTCTTTGTCTGCTGGGTCGTTCACTTTAGTGATAAGAGCTTTCGCTTTACCATCATGTGATACTTCAACAGTAACAAGAGCTTTCATTGAATCGTAAGAAACAGTTCCGTCAGTACCCTTAACTTCTTCTACAGTGTAGTTGTGAGTACCTTCTTGGCCTTTCTTGAATTCAAGAGCAGCAAATTTAACGTTACCTGCAGCGTCGTTCTTAACTGTTTGAAGGATGTTTCCATCTTTATCTTTAAGAACGAAGCTGAATTCGTTGGCTTTAAGTTCACGTCCTTCAAGTTTCTTAGTGAAGTTAAATTCAACTTCAACTGGGATGTTAACAACACGTTTTTCTGTTGGTTTTTCAGGTTTCTTAACAGTCTTACTTTGTGGATCGTATTGGTGAACGATTTGTGAGGCTGTATTTTCGATGTCAACACCGCCCTTAGCAGATTGTTTAATTTCTGCTGGGATTTCAAACTTGTAGTAACGTCCGAAGGCGAACTTAGTTGTGTCGATAACTTGTGTATTTTCTGCATCGCCAAGTGACTTAGTAAGGTCAGCTTTAGATGTTGCAGTGATTACACCGTTAACGAGAGTGATATCGAACTTAGCTGTCACATCTTCTCCTGTTACAGAGTCGTATGCTTTAATATCTTTAACGTTAACAGTCAAGTTTTCGCTGTCATATTTATCTGTAACACCTACAGATTGGATATTGTGAGCTTCAGTGAATTTAGTTGTATCCAACCATACTTGGTAGTATACTTTATCACCTTTCTTGAGTGTCTTAGTATTGATATTTTGAGCTTCGTTGTTATCAGTCTTATCAGCGTAAGGATTTGCATTAGTGTCTGCAACCTTATCTTTCAATTCGCTATCGTCATCGAGAAGTTTAACTCCTGTAAGATCGAATTTAGATTCGTTAAGGATGTATTTCTCTGGGTTGAAGTCTGGAGTATCTGGAGGAGTTACTTTGTTGTTGAACTCTTTATCAGCAGCATCTGTCACGTTAGTGATAAGTGCTTTAGCTGTTCCATCATGTTTAACTTCAACTGTAACAACAGCTTTCATACCGTCGTATTGAACTGTGCCATCAGTACCTTTAACTTCTTCTACTGTGTACTTGTAAGTACCTTCTTGGCCTTTCTTGTACTCAATAGCTTTGAACTTAACGTTACCTGAAGCATCGTTCTTAACAGTTTCGATGACATTTCCTGCTTCATCCTTCAATTGGAAGCTGAATTCGTTAGCTTTAAGCTCACGGCCTTCAAGTTTCTTAGTGAAGTTGAATTCAACTGAGATTGGAACGCTGTTTACACGTTTTTCAGTTGGTTTAGTAGGAATTTCTGTCTTCTTAGTTTGTGGGTTGTAGAAGTGAACTACTTGTCCAGCTGTATTTTCAATATCTACACCGCCAGGAACAGAGTCTTTAACAGTGGTTGGGATATCGAATTTATAGTAACGACCAAAGGCAAACTTAGTTGTGTCGATGATTTGAGTATTTGCATCATCTCCAAGTGACTTAGTGAAGCCATCTTTAAGGTTAGCAGTAATCATACCATTTTCAACTTTGATGTCGAATTTAGCTGTTACATCTTCACCTGTTACTGAATCGTAAGCTTTAATAGCTGAAGCATCAAGATCCAATTTAGTTTCATCGTAGTCATCAGAGATACCAACTGTTTGGATGTAATCCTTGTTGTTAGCGTCGAATTTAGTTGTATCGAGCCATACTTGGTAAACAAGTTTTTCACCACGTTTAACAGATTTAGTATTCATGTTTTCAGCTTCGTTGTTTGATGCGTCATCAGCATATGGGTTCGCATTTGTATCTGCGTACTTGTCTGCCAATTCTTTATCATCATCAACAAGCTTGTTACCAGTGATGTCAAATTTCTCTTTGTTCACAACATATTTCTCTGGTTGGAACTTAGGTGTTTCTGGTGGAACCACCTTGTTGTTGAACTCTTTATCGTTAGCGCTTGAAGCGAATCCGCCTGTTGAAGCGTGGTTAACGACAGTTGTGAGAACCTTACCTTCCTTAGTAACTTCCACTGTTACAGTCGCTTTCATAGCATCGTAAGTGATTGAAGCATCTTTACCAGCTACTTCTTCAACTGTGTAAGTGAATGTCTTACCAAGATCATCTTTGTTGAACAAGAGTTTTTCAAACTTGATGTGACCATCTTTATCGTTGGTTACTGTTTGAAGAACCTTGTTGTCTTTGTCTTTCAATACGAAGCTGAACTCACCTGCAGTCAACTCACGTCCTTCAAGTCGTTTAGTATAGTTGAACTCGAGTGGAACTGGAACGTTGTTTTCACGTGTTTGAGTTGGTTTTTCAGGAGTTGTAACTTTCTTATTGAATGGGTTGTATTGGTGAATTGTTTGGTTGGCTGTATTTTCAATATCTACACCGTCGTTAGAATCAATATCTTTAACAACAGCTGGAATATCAAATTTATAGTAACGACCAAACTCAAATTTAGTTGTATCGATGACTGGAGTAGCATCTGTTGCGCTAATAGCTTTAGTCAAGCTTGCTTTAGATGTACCGTAGAGAACACCGTTTTCAACCTTGATATCGAACTTGTCAGTAACATCTGCACCAGTGATACCATCGTAAACCTTGATATCAGCAGCGTTGATGTCAAGTTTATCTTCTTCGTAGTTATCAGTGATACCAACAGTTTGAAGATTGCTTTCTGCTGTGAAGTCACGAGTATCAAGCCATACTTGATAGTAGATCTTTTGACCACGTTTGAGGGTCTTACCATTCAAGTTTTGGATTTCAACTTTATCAGCTGAATCGTCGTCATCAGCAAGTTTGTTACCAATGATGTCGAAGCTTGGTTCTGAAACAACGTATTTCTCTGGTTTGAAGTTAGGAGTTACGTTGTTATCGAAGACACGATCGTCACCACCATAAGCATCTCCACCTACTGTAGCGTAAGAGATAACTGTTGACAATTGATCTCCTACTGAAGGTTGGATAACTTGAACAGTAACATTGACTTTCATGTTATCGTAAGTAACAGTTGTATCAGTTCCTTTAACTTCTTCTACCGTGTAGTTGAATGTCTTACCAAGATCTGCTTTACCGTAGTTGATAGTAGAGAATTTAACTTTACCTTCGGCATCATTCTTAACAGTTTCAAGAACATTACCTTTTTCATCTTTCAATTCAAAAGTAAATTCTTTGTCTTGCAACTTACGTCCGTTAAGTGTCTTACCAAAGATCAACTCGATAGCAGTTGGAACGTTGTTAACACGTTTTTCAGTTGGTTTGTTTGGTTTTTCAACTGTCTTAGTAGTTGGGTTGTAGTAGTTTACAACTTGAGCTGCTGTATTTTCAATTTCAGCACCATCGTAAGCACCGTCAGTGACCTTAGCTGGGATGACAAACTTGTAGTAACGTCCAAATTCGAACTTAGTAGTATCGATAATTTGAGTGTTTTCTGCATCGCCAAGTGACTTAGTGAAGCCAGGTTTAAGGTTAGCAGTAATCACACCGTTAGCGATAGAGATGTCAAACTTGTCAGTAACATCAGCACCAGTCTTACCATCGTAAGCCTTGATATCAGCTACCTTAACATCCAATTTAGCTTCATCATAATCATCAGTGATACCAACAGTTTGGATATTATCCTTGTTGTTTGCATCAAATTTAGTTGTATCAAGCCATACTTGGTAGTTAATAGTGTCGCCACGTTTAACAGCTTTAGTATTGATGTTTTCTGCTTCGTTGTTATCAGCTTTATCAGCGTATGGGTTCGCATTTGTTTCTGCGTACTTATCTGTCAACTCTGCATCATCATCAAGAAGCTTAGTACCAGTGATATCAAACTTACCATTACCGTCGCTAAGAACGTATTTCTCTGGTTGGAACTTAGGTTCTTCTGGTGGAGTTACAGTATTGTTGAACTCTTTATCTGCTGGGTCTGTCACATTAGTGATAAGAGCCTTAGCAGTACCATCATGACGAACTTCAACTGTTACAACAGCTTTCATTGTGTCGTATGTAACGGTTGAGTCAGTTCCTTTAACCTCTTCTACTGTATACTTGTAAGTGCCTTCTTGACCCTTCTTATACTCAATAGCTGAGAATTTAACGTTACCTGAAGCATCATTCTTCACGCTTTCAATGACTTCGCCTGCTTCATTCTTCAACTCGAATGTGAATTCACCTGCTTTAAGTTCACGACCTTCAAGTTTCTTAGTGAAGTTGAACTCTACTGAAACTGGAACGCTGTTTACACGTTTTTCAGTTGGTTTGTTTGGTTTTTCAACTTTCTTCGTAGTTGGGTTGTAGTAGTTAACTACTTGAGCCGCAGTATTTTCGATATCTACTCCACCTGCAACATCAGCTTTAACTGTTGCTGGGATATCAAATTTATAGTAGCGACCAAACTCGAATTTAGTTGTGTCGATGATTTGGGTGTTTTCCGCATCGCCAAGTGACTTAGTGAAGCCAGCTTTAAGTGTTGCAGTCATCACACCATTTTCAACTTTAATGTCAAATTTATCTGTGACATCAGCTCCAGTTACTGAATCGTAAGCTTTGATTGCTGAACCATCAACATCAACCTTAGTTTCATCGAAGTCATCAGTGATTCCTACAGTTTGAACGTTGTCTTTGTTAGCTGCGTCGAATTTAGTTGTATCCAACCATACTTGATAGTAGATCTTTTCGCCGCGTTTAACAGACTTAGTATTGATGTTTTCTGCTTCGTTGTTATCATCTTTGTCAGCGTATGGGTTCGCATTTGTATCTGCGTACTTGTCTGCCAATTCTGAGTCATCATCGAGAAGCTTGTTATCAGTGATAGAGAATTTAGCTGTATTCAATACATATTTCTCTGGTTGGAACTTAGGTTCTTCTGGAGGTGTGACACGGTTGTTAAATTCTTTATCCGCAATGTCGCCTACAGTTGCGATAAGAACTTTAGCTGTTCCATCGTGTTTAACTGTAACTGTTACATTCGCTTTCATTGTGTCGTATGTAACGGTTGCGTCGCTTCCTTTAACTTCTTCTACTGTGTAGTTGTGAACGCCTTCTTGACCTTTCTTGAACTCAAGTTTAGAGAACTTAACGTTACCTGAGGCATCGTTGCTTACAGTTTCAAGAGTCTTACCTTCTGAATCTTTAAGGACGAAGCTGAATTCGTTAGCTTTAAGCTCACGACCTTCCAAACGTTTAGTGAAGTTGAATTCCACTTCAACTGGAACGTTGTTAACACGTTTTTCAGTTGGTTTGCTTGGTTTTTCAACTTTCTTAGTTGTTGGGTTGTAGTAGTTTACTACTTGAGCCGCAGTGTTTTCGATATCTACACCACCAGGTACATCAGCTTTCACTGTTGTTGGGATGTCGAACTTGTAGTAACGTCCAAAGGCGAATTTAGTTGTGTCGATAACTTGTGTGTTTTCTGCATCGCCAAGTGACTTAGTGAAGCCTGCTTTAAGAGTTGCAGTGATCACTCCACCTTCAACTGTGATATCGAATTTATCTGTGACGTCTGCGCCTGTTACTGAATCGTAAGCTTTAATCTTAGTAGCATCAAGGTCCAATTTAGCTTCATCGTAGTCATCTGAGATTCCTACTGATTGGATGTTGTCCTTGTTAGCTGCGTCAAATTTAGTTGTATCCAACCATACTTGGTAAACCAATTTAGAACCACGTTTCACAGTCTTGGTATTCAAGTTTTCTGCTTCGTTGTTTGATGCATCGTCCGCATATGGGTTCGCATTTGTATCTGCGTACTTGTCTGCCAACTCTTTATCATCATCAACGAGCTTGTCACCAGTGATATCGAATTTCTCTTCAGAAACAACATATTTCTCTGGTTGGAACTTAGGCTCTTCTGGAGGTGTGACACGGTTGTTAAATTCTTTATCCGCAATGTCGCCTACAGTTGCGATAAGAACTTTAGCTGTTCCATCGTGTTTAACTGTGACTGTTACATTCGCTTTCATTGTATCGTATGTAACCGTTGCGTCGCTTCCTTTAACTTCTTCTACTGTGTAGTTGTGTACGCCTTCTTGGCCTTTCTTGAACTCAAGTTTAGAGAACTTAACGTTACCAGCCGCATCATTGCTTACAGTTTCAAGAGTCTTACCTTCTGAATCTTTAAGAACGAAGCTGAATTCGTTAGCTTTAAGCTCACGACCTTCCAAACGTTTAGTGAAGTTGAATTCCACTTCAACTGGAACGTTGTTAACACGTTTTTCAGTTGGTTTGCTTGGTTTTTCAACTTTCTTAGTTGTTGGGTTGTAGTAGTTTACTACTTGAGCCGCAGTATTTTCGATATCTACACCGCCAGGAACATCAGCTTTCACTGTTGTTGGGATGTCAAACTTGTAGTAACGTCCAAAGGCGAATTTAGTTGTGTCGATAACTTGAGTGTTTTCTGCATCGCCAAGTGACTTAGTGAAGCCATCTTTAAGAGTTGCAGTGATCACACCGTTGTTAACTGTGATATCAAATTTGTCTGTTACTTCTGCGCCTGTTACTGAATCGTAGGCTTTGATCTTAGTAGCATCAAGCTCCAACTTCGCTTCATCGTAGTCATCTGAGATTCCTACTGATTGGATGTTATCCTTGTTAGCTGCGTCAAATTTAGTTGTATCCAACCATACTTGGTAAACCAACTTGTCGCCACGTTTCACAGTCTTGGTATTCAAGTTTTGTTTTTCGTTGTTTGATGCATCGTCCGCATATGGGTTCGCATTTGTATCTGCGTACTTGTCTGCCAACTCTTTATCATCATCAACGAGCTTGTCACCAGTGATATCGAATTTCTCTTCAGAAACAACGTATTTCTCTGGTTGGAACTTAGGTTCTTCTGGAGGGCGAACTGTGTTGTTGAATTCTTTATCCGCAGGTTCTGTCACGTTTGTGATCAATGCTTTCGCTGTACCATCATGAGAAACAGTAACAGTTACAACAGCAGCCATTGTATCGTAATCGACAGTTGCGTCTGTACCCTTAACCTCTGTTACAGTGTACTTGTAAGTACCTTCTTGACCCTTCTTGTATTTAAGGGCAGTAACAGTTTCACCAGCTTTATTTGTGTAGTCTACTGGAGAGAATTTAATCTTACCAGCTGCATCGTTGGTTGCAGTTGCAATCACAACATTGTCGCTATCTTTCAACTCGAATGTGAATTCGCCAGCTTTAAGGTCACGACCTTCCAATTTCTTAGTGAAGTTAAATTCTACTGAGATTGGAACACTGTTGACACGTTTTTCAGTTGGTTTGTTTGGTTTTTCAACAGTCTTGCTTACTGGGTTGTAGTAGTTAACAACTTGGGCTGCTTTGTTTTCGATATCTGCACCAGCTACGACATCGTCTTTCACTGTTGCTAGAATATCAAATTTATAGTAACGTCCAAAGGCGAATTTAGTTGTGTCGATAACTTGTGTGTTGTCTGCATCGCCAAGTGACTTAGTGAAGCCAGCTTTAAGGTTAGCTGTAAGAACACCATTGTTATCAGCGATATCAAACTTATCAGTAACATCTGCACCAGTTACTGAATCATAAACCTTGATTTCTGAAGCATTAACAGTCAATTTTTCCTTATCGTAGTTATCTGTGATTCCTACTGTTTGGATATTGTCTTTGTTAGCTACATCAAATTTAGTTGTATCCAACCAAACTTGGTAGTAAAGTTTAGATCCACGTTCAACTGATTTAGTATTTAAGTTTTCTTCTTCGTTGTTTTTTGTATTATCGACATATGGGTTTGTATTTGTTTCACCGTATTTATCTGTCAATTCAGAATCATCATCAACGAGCTTAGTACCAGTGATATCGAATTTCGCTTTAGAAACAACATATTTCTCTGGTTGGAACTTAGGTTCTTCTGGTGGAGTTACAGTGTTGTTGAACTCTTTATCAGCTGCATCTGTTACGTTAGCAACGATTGCTTTAGCTGTACCGTCGTGTGAAACCACAACTTTAACAGTAGCAACCATTGTGTCGTATTTGACAGTTGCATCTGTACCAGGAGTTTCTTCTACTGTGTAGTTGTAAGTCTTACCAAGATCATCACGACCGAATTCAAGAGTCTTGAAGACAATCTTACCAGCAGCGTCATTCTTCACGCGTTCAACTTCAACGCCGTCTTTCTTCAATACGAATTCGAATTCGTTGGCTTGAAGTTCACGACCTTCCAAACGTTTAGTGAAGTTCATTTCCACTGGAACTGGAACACTGTTAACACGTTTTTGTGTTGGTTTTTCAGGTTTTTCAACTGTCTTGCTTACTGGGTTGTAAACGTGAACTGTTTGGTTGGCTGTATTTTCAATATCAGCACCAGCTTTAACAGATTCTTTAACAGTTGCTGGGATATCAAATTTATAGTAACGTCCAAAGGCGAACTTAGTAGTATCGATAACAGGATTGTTTACTTTATCTTTGATAAATTCATCTTTAGAAGTTGCAGTGATTGTGCCATTTTCAACTTTGATGTCGAATTTAGCAGTCACGTCTGCACCAGTTACTGAATCGTAGGCTTTGATGTCAGCTGCATTAACGTCCAATTTATCTGCGTCGTATGTATCAGATACACCAACGTATTGGATGTTGTTAGCTTCTGTGAATTTAGTAGTATCAAGCCATACTTGGTATACCAATTTAGAACCGCGTTTAACAGTCTTAGTATTCAAGTTTTCTGGTTCGTTGTTGTCTGTCTTGTCTACGTATGGATCTGCATTTGTTTCAGTGTATTCATTTGTCAACTCATCGTCGTCATCCATCAACTTCTTACCAGTGATGTCATATTTTTCTTTAGAAACGACAAATTTTTCTGGTTGGAATTCAGGAGTTTCTGGAGGAGTGACTTTGTTGTTGAATTCTTTGTCTGCAGTACCGTCAGTTGCGTTACCGTTAGCGTCTACGCCACCAGTTGATGTAACGTTTGTAACAGTAGTCAATGTGTGACCGTTCTTAGCAACTTCAACTGTCACTGTAGCTTTCATCTTATCGTAAGTCATTCCGAATTCTTTGTTTTCAGGAATCACTTCTTCTACAGTGTAAGTGTGTGTACCAACTTTAGTATTGTCGAATGACAATTCTGAGAAGGTTACGTTACCAGCAGCATCATTCTTAACAGTTTCAACGACGTTACCAGCAGCATCTTTCAATACGAAGCTAAATTCACCAGCTTTAAGTTCACGACCAGCCAATTTCTTAGTGAAGTCAAACTTAGTTACAACTGGAGAAACCACATAGTTGTTGAACTCTGTGTCTTCAGGCATTGTAACAGCTGTACTCAAGAGACCTGTAGCAGCATCTTTAGTAACTTTAACTTTCACTTCTGCGTTCATTGTATCGTAATCGATGTTTGTATCGTTACCAGCTTTTTCACGCACAGTGTAAGTGTGTTCACCTTCAGCACTGTATTCAATAGCATCAAATGTGATTGAACCATCTGCTGCATTTTTCTTAGTTTGAATAACGTTGCCGTTTTCAAGCAATTCGAATTCGAAGGCACCTGCTTCAAGTGCTTTACCTTCAAGACGTTTAGTGAACTTGAATTGAGCTTGAGTTGGAGCTGATGTGAAAGTATTGTTGAATTCTGTATCAGTTGGAAGAGTTGCAACAGCAGTAAGCGCATGACCTGACTTAGTAACAGTAACTGTTACGTTAGCTTTCATTGGGTCATAAGTCATACCTGCTTCAGTTCCTTGAACTTCTTCTACAGTGTACTTGTGGTCACCAACTTGAGCATTTGTGAATGTCAATGCGTCAAATTTAACTTTACCGTTGGCATCATTTTGTTTTGTTTGAATGACTTTACCATCTTTGTCTTTCAATACAAAGCTAAATTCACCAGCTTTCAAGTCACGACCTGCAAGAGCTTTGCTGAAGTCGAATTGAGCAGTTACTGGAGCTACAACGTGGTTGTTGAAGATCTTGTCGTCAGTACCAGTTGCTTCACCTCCTGTTGAAGTCATTTCAGTCTTAGCAACCAAAAGACCTGAAGCGGCATCTTTAGTAACTGTTACTTTAACTGCGATAGTCATTTCATCGTAGTCTACATCGGCATTGTTGCCTTTCACTTCTTTAACAGTGTAGTTGTAGACACCTTCATGATCAAATGACAATTCGCTGAAGTTAATCTTACCGTTAGCTTTGTTAGTTACAGTTTCATTAACATTGTTATCACCAGTCAATGTGAAGCTAAAGTCACCTGCGTTCAAAGTACCGTTTGAAAGTGATTTATCAAATTCAAGGTTAACTTTAACCGCACCTGGTGTGAATGTGTTGTTGAACTCTGTATCTGCTGGAAGAGTGTTTGTTGCTTTAAGAACGTGACCTTCCTTAGTAACAGTGATTGTTACTTCAGCTTTCATTGTATCGTAAGTCATACCAGCTTCTTTATTTTCTGGAATAACTTCTTCTACAGTGTACTTGTGAGTACCAACTTGAGTATTGTCAAAGGTCAAATCATCAAAGGCTACAACACCTTCTTTAGTATTTGTCTTAGTTTGAAGAACTTTACCAGTTGAATCTTTCAATACGAAGCTGAATTCACCGGCTTTCAACTCACGACCTGCGAGAGCCTTGCTAAAGTCAAACTTAGTTTTAACTGGAGCTACAACGTAGTTGTTGAAGACTTTATCATCTGCGCTTGAGGCAAATCCACCAGTACCACTGTATTTAACTGAAGCTTGCAAATCACCTTTAGAGTTTTCAGTTACAGTAACAGTCATCTTAACTGTCATGCCATCGTAATCGACGTTTGTATCTGATCCTTTAACCTCAGTGATTGTGTAAGTGTATGTACCAACTTTATTAAAGGTTAATTTGCTAAATGTTGCTTTGCCGTTTTTGTTAGTGACAGTTTCTTCATATCCTGGTAGTGATTTATTTTCTTGATCTTTTTCAATCTTGAAGCTAAATTCACCATCAACAAGTACACGTCCTTCAAGTTGTTTTTCAACTTCTGGAGTTACTGTTACAGGTTCTTGTTTAACATAGTAGTAGATTGGCTGTTTATATGGTGTCAATGAGTTGAGCAAGTCAACGTTGGTACCAATACCATTTACCCCACGAATCAATTGTTCGTTTGGAGAAAGGTGTCCAATATTATCTCCCAAGAATGGAACAAAGACAGTCTTATACGGTGTGTATCCAGCAGCTTTTTGGAAGTCAAATGGAACTTCCTTACCATTTGCATAGGTTACACCTTTACTATCAGTGAAAGCAATTGTATTAAGAGGTGATTTCTTAACAGCTAATTCTTGTTTGTTGTAATCACCTGGTTTAATTGGTTTCGTTTCTGCTAGCAACATGTAGCCATCAGTGCTCAAAGTACCATCAGAACGTTTGCTTTGTTGTCTTGGATCTAGTAAGTAAACGCGAACAACTACAGTTCCATCTTCACCTACGATTTCTTTAATACGTTTAATTCCTGCACGCTCAGCATCCATGAATTTCGTACCAACAGTGTAAGGACGGCTTACATAACCTGATTGATCATTTGCATCAGCTGCTTGATAAAGTTTGTATCCATCAAATTGGCGCTCTCCAGATGCTGTGAAGTTTTGACCTTCCATAGCTTTAAGAGTGTATGAAGCTAAGTCTACTTCATTACCATTTGCTTTATAATCTTGAACAGTTACATCAGTTTTATTCGCATTAAATGTTGGATTGTTTTTATCAACTACTTTATAGTAAGTTGTTTTATTAACTGATACTGGAATCTTGGCATTAGTATCCGTAATCGTACGACCGTTATAAGCTGGTTCTACAACGTTAATAATATCCGTTGATGTACGAGCAGCGTAAACGTCATCGTATAATTTTTTCTCATCTGGCGTAAGGTTGTGTCCTGGTGCAACTAAAGCTTGAATACTTGCTCCAACTTCATAACCTAACTGAATGAATGGTTGGTCAGTTTTACCAGGGCCAGCTCCTGTACCTGGATCGTAATCAACTTGCCAAGTCAATTCACCTTTAGATGCAGCTGTAGTTGTCGTGAATTTTTGAATACCACTAGACGCAGTAATCTTTCTAGTTTCTACTACATTACCTGTAGTTTTATCGATTAATTCAACAGTTGTATCTGTAGAAGCATCGAATCTCTTGTATGCTCGAGTATAGTAGTTTGTATTGTAGCGTTCATTGAAACGAGTAAGGTCTACAATACTATAGGTGTAGACATCGCCTTCTTTAGCAGCATATCCTGATGGTACTGTTTGTGAACGAACACTTGCACCATTTGGATCCGTCATATCAGGTGTAGCAACTTCACCGTCTTTTAGGAAAGTTGCTACAGCAACCGGCTCGTTATTGTGGTCTGTAGCGGCACGACGGTTACGACGGCTACGACTTATTGCCAAAGCACCAGCATTTGTCAAATCAGTTGCAGCGCGGTCAAGTGTTGCACTTCGATCTGCTGCTGATCCTACAGAATAAAAACGTGCAGAACCACGTGTGTTAAGACTTGTAGTTGCTGCCGCAGTTTCGGCTGCTACTGTTTCTTCAGCTACTGGAGCTGCTGTTGCTGCATAACGGTTAGCTGCTGTAGCTGAAGCGTTTGAAGCTGCTGTTGTTGAAGCTGTTGTTTCAACGTTGTTGCTAGCTGCATTTGTAGATGCCGCTGTAGCTGGCTTAGCTGCTTCTGAAGTAGCTTTCTCAGTTGGTTTTGCAGCCTCTGAAGCTGGTTTTGCTGCTTCAGGTTTTGCAGTTTCTGTAGCTTGTTTGTCAGTTGTCTCTGCGGCAGCCTTATCTGTTGAAGCTTCTGGCGTCAAGTTAAATGTTGACGCAGTTGCATCAGTTGAAGATACAGCTGCAGTAGGATCTGCTTGAGCTGTTGATGCTGTAGACGTCTCAACCAGGTCTGACGAACTTTCGCCCTCAACTGATGTACCAGGGTTTGATGAAGAAGCATCGGGTGCTGTGACTTCATCAGCCTGTGCAGTATGAGCAGCAAAGAGTGCCGTTCCTAGCAAGACTGAAGCGACACCAAACGAATATTTACGCAATGAAAATCGTTGGCGTCTGTTAAAAATGTCTTTCATTTCAAGTCTCCCTCTGTATGAAATAGTTAGTTATAGGTCACGAGTATACAAGAATCCTATACTTGAACTCATGATTCTATTACATTCTAACATTCTGACAATTTATGGTCAAGTGATTAAGTCAACTTTTTTTAAAAAAAATCAAGTTGTCTGACAATTTACCTGATAACTTTCGTTCGTTTTTTACCTTTACAAGTGTAAAACCCTTGATTTTATTTACTTTATACCGTTTTCAATTTTATATTTTATTTTCTTTTCATTCCTAACTTTCTCATGTTTTTCACGGAAGATGTTAGACTTATGAGAGGATTTAACTCATTTTATTGGCTGATTTTCTTATTTTTATTCTAATTTTTACCTTCTTATTACGAACCATCCGATTCTGTAACACCCTCGATAAACCATTGATATACAATTTAATAATTGCCTTTGACGGCCAATATTGATCATTACTATCTAAAAAACACAAAAAACCCAAGTCTATGGTACTTGGGCTAAAAATAGTTTTAGTTTCGGACTAGCTCTTCCTATTTTTTCGGTAATGATTGTCATTCCAAGACTGCAATTCCTGGTAGGACTTTACTTTACCTTCTTCGTGAGTTGGTGAGTAAGAGTGAACCGCTAACTCATACGCATCTTCTCCCTCTGGAGCCAACCAATGTAAAAAGGTATTAAGCCAAGTCTCATTGTCGATTTTGCTTGGACGGGTATAGATTCTAGCATGATTAGTCTTCACAGCCTCGTAGGCTTCCTTTTGCTCTTTAGCAAAGTTGGTATTATCCATGTTTAAGTCTCTGCCATTTTCTACAATGCAATAAAGCGCAGGGAGGCCACCAGGTGAACTGTAGGTTGTGCTATCGTCATCTATACCAAATCCCCCGCTATTCCACATCTCAAGACCAAAAGGCTCTAAGGTCTTGGCTTTATCAACATGAGCATAGAAAAATTCCATCTCCAAATTATTTGTGTTACTTTGAATATTCATCTCCTCAATCTCTTGTGTTTGGAGATTAAGGTACTTTTTGTTGGCAGTAAAATCAGCCACCGATGCACCAAAGGGCATTTGTAAGTAACTCTGATTATTAAACATTAAGAGTTTACGTGTTGGCTCATTTAAATAATCTTCATCTCCAGCATTTTTAGCCAACTTCAAAATGTCAATTTTCTTTGGCTTTTGATTTGGCTCTTCTGTGTCGTAAAGGTAGATATTAAAGTAATCATACTTATAAAGACGACCACCCTTGGCATTTTTCTTGTCAGATAACTCGCCTTTATACTCTTGAGTGATTAGATATTGGCCAGCTACTCCCACAATATCATTCATATTTGACTCTTGACCAGGCTTTGGTGTCACGAGTAGAAATTCCTGGTTATCGCCAATAGTTTTTAAAGTAATTTCAAGAAAGTCACGTTCTACTTTACTTCCAGAATTGACAGTAGAACTTGACTTGCTAGATGAGGCTGAACTTTTAGCTTCTTTTCTGCTATCACTACTATTGATAGATAAAAATATAGCAATTCCCACTATAACAAAAAACAATGCCACTAAGAGACCAATAAAAACAATTTTTGTTGTCTTATCCCCCTTAGGGGTTGGCTTCTTTACAAACTTATTTTCCATGATAATCTCCATTTTTAGTATTACTTCTAGTATAGCATAGGTGGGGACTATTGATAAGGCGCATCGGCAGTCTAAGAGGGCTGGATTTTTGATTTTCATTTGACAAAAGCTCTCTGACAGCGTACAATCAAGGCAAGTAACATTCGGAGGTAAATGGAGACATGAACAACTAAGTCTATTCACAATAAACCTGCTTTATTTGATAGATTGTTTTCATGTCTTTTTTGCGCTCTTTTTCTGTAGAAAACTTGTTGATGGTATCTGCGTTTTTTGGCGTCCACTCCATCACTATCTCCTAGAGAGCTTTTTAGCTAGATTCAAGACGGTTCTATCTTATAAGGTAGGACTGTTTTTTGACCTTTGATATTGTATGAAGTAAAAGCCTACTTCCCATGAAACAATATCTACAAGCACTCAGACCTAGGAGGTCCTATGATACAGATTCAACACCTAACCATAACACATACCAAGGATTTGCGTGAACTCGTTCATGATCTAAATCTAACGATAGCTACAGGCGAAAAAGTCGCCATCATTGGGGAGGAAGGCAATGGAAAATCTAGTCTCCTTGCCCTTATGGTCAATCCAAAAGCACATTTTGACCATCTGTCTTACGAAGGAACTATTAACAAACCAGATAACCCACAGGTCTATATTCCCCAGCAGATTTCGGATGACTTACAATCCCTAACCCTTAACGACTACTTCTTTGCGGATACTTATGACCTAGACTATGCTACCCTCTATCGTCTGGCTGATGAACTTCATTTTGATAGTGATCGTTTTGCTAGCAGTCAGCTTATCTCCTCTCTGTCAGGTGGCGAGAAACTCAAAATTCAACTCATCCGAGAATTAGCTCGTCCCCACGACATCATTTTTCTTGATGAGCCCTCAAACGATATGGACTTGACTACTATGACTTGGCTAAAAAATTTTATCAAACATTCTGATCAAACCATAATCTACATCTCACATGACGAGGACCTACTAAGCCAGACAGCAGATACCATTATCCATCTGGAACTCCTTAAACGTCGTCGACAGGCAAGGACCAGTGTAGAGCCCCTCGACTATGATAACTATAGCCAACAACGCACTGATAGCTACCAACAACAGATGCAGCAAGCCAAAACTGAGAAAAAAGCCTATGACAAAGCCATGGCCAAACATCGCCGTATCAAACAAAATGTCCAAACCACCCTACGCAATACGCATGATAGTACACAAGGACGATTGCTTGCTAAAAAGATGAAAGCAGTCCTCTCACAAGAAAAACGCTACGACCGCCTTGCCCAAGATATGACACAGATGCCCGATAAAGAAGACAGCATTGAACTTTTCTTTTCTCATATTGACCCTCTACCTCAGGGAAAATATCTCTTAAATCTAGATGAAAAGCAGATAAACATAGCTCCTCACCTGACCATTGACCACCTCAAACTTTCTTTGAAAGGCCAGGAAAAAATTGGTATTGTTGGAGATAACGGCTGCGGTAAATCCACTCTCTTACACTATCTCTACCAAAAACTTAGCCAGAAGACAGACCTGACCATTGGCTACATGCCCCAACATTATGACACTATCTTGCCACTGGATTTGTCACCGATAGCGTTTTTGAGTAAGACTGGCGACAAGTCTGAACGAGAGGTTATAAGCTCCCATCTCGCTAACCTCAACTTTAGTCATGATGAAATGAACCATGTAATCTCTGATTTGTCTGGAGGACAGAAAGGAAAACTACTCCTACTGCACCTGGTCTTAGAAAGTCCCCAACTCCTTATCTTAGATGAACCAACCAGAAATTTTTCACCCACCTCTCAACCCCAAGTCCGACAGCTCTTCGAGAACTATCCAGGGGCAATTCTGACGGTATCGCATGATGTCAACTACCTCAGACAAGTCTGCCAAAAGATCTATCGCCTAGACTCACGAGGTTTAGAAGAAGTTGAGATTTAAGATCTCAAATCTATCGTTTTTGCAAGAAAAGTCTCAAAAGAAACCTTTTCTTCAGATGCAAAAAAACTCAGGCAAAACCTGAGTTTTTTTAGTCTTAATCAATTTCCAGACCACCGGTATAAAGTCGGTAGTAAGTACCACCTTGTTCCATAAGGCTGTCGTGGTCACCACGTTCAATGATTCGTCCGTGGTCCATAACCATGATAACGTCAGAGTTGACAATGGTTGAAAGACGGTGGGCAATAACGAAGACCGTACGTCCTTCCATAAGTCGGTCCATCCCTTCTTGAACCATTTTTTCAGTACGAGAGTCAATAGAGGATGTCGCCTCGTCAAGGATAAGAACCGGTGCATTGGCAAGGGCAGCACGCGCAATGGCGATAAGCTGACGTTGTCCGTTAGACAAGCCTGCACCATCATCTGTAAGAACAGTGTCATACCCATTATCCAAGTGTTGCACAAAGGAATCCACGTTAGCAATACGGGCAGCTTCAAGAATTTCCTCGCGTGTCGCATCGGCACGACCATAGGCAATATTTTCAGCGATAGTCCCTGTGAAGAGATGGGTATCTTGAAGCACGATACCAAGCGAGCGACGAAGAGAATCTTTCTCGATTAACTTGACATCAATACCATCATAAGTAATCACACCAGATTGGATGTCGTAGAAACGATTAATCAAGTTAGTAATCGTCGTCTTACCTGCACCCGTCGCACCGACAAAGGCAACCTTTTGCCCCTTGTCTGCATAGAGGTTAACGCCATGAAGAATTTGTTTCTTACCATCGTAAGAGAAATCAACATCTTGGAAGACCACATTCCCGACCAACTCAACCAATTCGTAGTCGCCATTTGGACGTGGGTGTTTCCAAGCCCAGAGATTGGTTTTCTTGTCTGTCACAACCATTTTCCCATCTACCAATTCGTAGTTAACCAGAGTGACCTTACCTTGGTCAACTTCTTCTGGTTCATCCAAAAGGTCAAAGATACGGTCTGCACCAGCAAGTGCCATAAGGACAAAGTTAAGTTGTTGAGATACCTGAGTAATTGGGCCGTTGAAGGAACGGTTCAATTGTAGGAAGGCCATGAGACCACCGATAGTCAAGCTACCAACACCATTTAGAGCAAAGAGTCCACCAACCAGGGCAGTCAAAACAAAGGAAACATTTCCTAAGTTCCCAAGAATTGGCATGAGAACATTGGCATAGCGGTTGGCCAAGTAAGAAGATTCAAAGAGTTGCTCGTTAATCTTGTCAAAATCAGCCATGCTTTCTTCTTCGTGGACGAAGGCCTTAACCACTTTTTGACCTGACATCATTTCCTCAATAAAGCCATTTTCAATCCCCAGATTCTTTTGTTGTTCACCAAAGTAACGGCCTGATTTAGCTGATACATTTTTGATGACCATAAACATGATACCTACCATGACTAGGACCACGATAAAGAGGAGAGGACTAACCGTAAGCATTGTCACTGTTACCCCGATAAGGGTAATAGCCGTTTGTAGCAACTGTGGAATAGATTGCTCAACAGCCTGACGGAGAGCATCGATGTCGTTGGTGTAAATAGACATGATGTCACCGTGTTGGTGAGTGTCAAAGTAGCGAACAGGAAGCTTTTGCATGCGAGCAAAGAGCTGATTACGAAGGGAACGTAGAGAATCTTGCGAAATCGTCGCCATGAGGAGTGATGACACATAGTTGGCAATCACACCGATAAGACAGAAGACAGCGACTGAGGTCAAGAAATGTAAAAGCGGTCCAAAGTCATGGCTACCAGATTTGAGCATGGGTTGAACGTAAACGTCAACCAAGGACTGAATAGACGCTGTCAAATTGACCGTTGCCAAAGAAGCGACCACAATAAGGACAAAGGCGATAGAAAGTGAAAGTTTGTAGTCTTGCCACAAAAAGCGCAAAAGTCGTGCTAGAGAGCCCCAATTAGCTTTTTTCTTATTCTGCATCTGCTACTCCTTTCCCTTGTGTTTGCATCTTGTAGACGTCACGATAAATAGCATTGTTAGCCACCAATTCATCGTGGGGACCAATAGCATCGATTCGGCCATCATCCATAACAACGATGCGGTCTGCATCTTGGATGGATGAAATACGTTGACCAATGATAATCTTAGTCGTGTCCTTAAGACTTGATGCCAAACCTTGACGAATCAAACTATCGGTCTTGGTATCAACCGCTGATGTTGAATCATCCAGAATCAAGATTTTTGGATTCATGAGGAGGGCACGTGCAATACAGAGACGTTGACGTTGTCCGCCTGAGACATTGGCACCACCACGTTCAATCTTGGTGTCATAGCCATCTTTAAACTCTTGGATAAATTCATCTGCTTGAGCAATCTTACAAGCTTCAATGATTTCTTCATCTGTTGCCTGTTTATTCCCCCAACGCATATTTTCCTTAATGGTTCCTGAGAAAAGGACGTTGGTTTGAAGCACCATGGCAACTTGCTTACGTAAGCTATCCAAATCATAGTCCTTAACATCGTGGCCAGCAACCTTAACCTGACCGGCTTCCACATCATAAAGACGAGGAATGAGCTGAACCAAGCTTGATTTACCAGAACCTGTTCCACCAAGAATACCGATAACCTCACCAGACTTAATATCGAGCGAAATATCTTTGAGAACATGGGTCTTGTCACCATTTTCATCTGTGTATGAGAAATCCACATGATCAAAGCTGATAGAACCATCTGTGACTTCTGTCAAGCCATTTTCAGGTGAAACAATGGTTGATTCAGTATTAAGCACTTCATTGATACGCTCTACAGAGGCCATAGAGATAGACAACATGACAAAGATCATCATGAACATCATGAGTGAGATTAGGATAGTCATGGTGTAACTGAACATGGAAGTCAATTCACCTGTAGATAGCTTGCCGACAACGATAAGGTGAGCACCAAACCAAGAAATCATGAGGAAGGATGCATACATAGACAACATCATGGCTGGGTTAGACATGACAACCACACGAATGGCACGCATGAACATCTTGTAAATACGACGTGAGGCCTTCTTGAATTTGTCAGTTTCCTCCTGCTCTTTAACATAGGATTTCACCACACGCATGTTAGTGATATTTTCCTTGATACTGTTATTGAGGTTGTCATAAGCCTCAAACACTTGAGTAAAGAGAGGATATACGATTTTGGTAATAATGGCCAAAACCACACCAAGGAAGAGTGTTACACCAACGAAAATCCAAGCCATTTCGCCATTAATCAGGAAACTTGCTGCAATGGCAAAAATCAAGTTAAGGGGTGCACGTACACAGATACGGATAATCATCTGGTAAGAGTTCTGCACGTTAGTAACATCAGTCATCATACGTGTTACCAAACCACCAGCTGAAAACTTATCGATATTTTCAAAAGAGAAGGTTTGAACCTTTTTGAAAATGGCCTGACGTAGATTCTTGGCAAATCCAGCAGAGGCAAAGGCTGCATAGCGTGCCGACTGCATCCCACAGAAAAGCGACAAGAAGGCGCAGACCAACATGAGGCCACCATAGAGCCAAATGTTAGACATGTTAGATTGCTGGACACCTTTGTCCAAAAGATTTGCCATGACAAAGGGAATAGAAATCTCAAACATGACTTCTAGCGTCATGAAGAGGGACGCTAAGATTGAGGGTTTCTTGTATTCCTTTATCTGGGCGATCAGGGTTTGAAACATAATTACCTCCGTTTTTTATTCTTTTTTCTTTTTTTCTTTTGATATTTTTCTTTTTTGATGCTTTCTTAAGTGATGGCGGACGTCAGCGACCGACTCAGTCGTTCCATGACTAGTTATTGAGCCAAAGTCTCGATAACTCCGCTTCCTATAACTGCTTCTGCAGTTATAGGAATATCATCACAGCGAAAGCATCGTTATTGGGCAGAGCGAACTGTCGAATTGTGAGCAACTTCGAACAAGTGCAAATAGGTTCAGAATGGTCTCGACCACGGCGAAAAATATCGTCTACTCTAGGCATAGCAAAGCTTAAAACTAACAGTCTTATGCTTATCATTTATCTATAAAAGAACGGTCATACCCTTTTGAGAGCATACAAAAGCCCCTGAGGGCAGATGTACTGACCCCAAAAAGTTAGACATTTAATTTATCCAAAGGATTTAGTTCTGTATTGCACAGGACTGAGTCCTTTTAATTTTACCTTAATTCGTTTGTTGTTGTAATAATCAATATAGCCTACAATAGCTTGTTCCAATTGCTCGAGTGAGTGAAACGTCTTCTCATAACCATAAAACATCTCAGACTTAAGAATGCCAAAGAAGGA